>Ga0209573_1000821_pt1 | contig 55997 bp, 51 predicted proteins | sample TNRBio252014_DNA_FD_185870 | JGI IMG/M metagenome (GOLD analysis project Ga0209573, IMG submission 185870) | Wastewater treatment Type I Accumulibacter community from EBPR Bioreactor in Madison, WI, USA - TNR Reactor_6/25/2014_ DNA (SPAdes)... | ecosystem: Engineered > Bioreactor > EBPR >...
TTCACCTACACGGTGCGCGACAATTTCGGCCAGACCGATACCGCCACGGTCACGGTCACGGTCAATGCGCCGGGCTTGAATGCGGTCGACGACGCGGCGACGACGGCGGCTGGTGCGCCGGTGACGGTCAACGTGTTGGCGAACGATGCCGGCGAGGGGTTGGAGATCGTTGGACTGGGCACGCCCGCGAACGGCAGTGCGGTCATCAGTGGCGCTGCCGTAATCTATACGCCGACTGCGAGCTTTGCGGGAGCCGATAGCTTCACCTACACGGTGGAAGACCGTTTCGGCCAAACAGCTACGGCTACGGTTCGGGTCACGGTCAATGCGCCGGGCTTGAATGCGGTCGACGACGCGGCGACGACGGCGGCTGGAACCCCGGTGACGATCAACGTGCTGGCGAACGATACGGGCGCGGGGCTGACGGTGTTGACGGTCAGCGCGCCCGCGAACGGCAGCGCGGTCATCAGTGGCGGTGCGGTCCTTTACACACCCGCCGCCAACTTTGCGGGAACCGACAGTTTCACCTACACGGTGCGCGACAATTTCGGCCAGACCGATACCGCCACGGTCACGGTCACGGTCAATGCGCCGGGCTTGAATGCGGTCGACGACGCGGCGACGACGGCGGCTGGAACCCCGGTGACGGTCAACGTGTTGGCGAATGATATAGGCGCAGAAATAACCATCATCCAGGTGAGTAACCCAGGACAGGGCAGTGCAACCATCAGCGCGGGCAACGCTATCACTTATGTCTCGGCGGCAAATTTCACTGGCGCCGATGTCTTTACTTACACCATCACCGACGGTATCAGCATCGATTCAGCCACGGTCACTGTGACCGTCACGCGCAACAAGGAAAACACCCAAAAACTTCTCGAAGACACAACTGACGATCCGAGCGCAAAAACGGTGGGTCGCGCCATTGGTGGTTTGTGCTTCGACGGTGCAGCCAGCGCCAACTTCTTGCGAGACTGTGGCGTGGTCATAGACGCCGCCAGCGCCAACGATCCCCGTGTGGGTTCCGCGCTGGAGCAAATCACTCCCAAGAGCTTGACCGCCGCTACCGATACTTCCCAAACCAGCATCCAGTTTCAAATGTTGGGTATCCGATCGCGCATGGCCGCACTGCGCTCCGGCGTGATGGGTATCAATCTCGATCAGTTGAATATCCAGCGCGGCGGCTGGACGCTTTCCGGTCGGGATTTACGTTACCTGCTTGCCAGCGTGGGAGAAGAAATGAATGTTCCCAGCGCGGATATCGGGATGGATTCAGGCCCATTTGGGGTGTTCGCCAGCGGCGCAATCAATCTCGGCGATCGTGATCAAACCCAAAATCAGACCGGGTTTGATTTCAAGACCCTTGAAGTGACATTAGGCACGGACTATCGTTTCAGCGACCAGTCTATTCTGGGCGTCGCTCTGTCATACATTGCGACCGATATGGATATGGATAACAGCGGCGGTTATCTGGATACCCGAGGTTATGGTCTGACCTTGTATGGAATCCATTATCTCTCCGACCGATTGTATATCGAAGGAATGGCGAATTATGGCCACAATGATTATGACCAGCGGCGCAATGTCGACTATCAACTATCGGATGCTGATGTAAAACAGCGTTTTGACAGTAGTTATAGCGGTCAGCAATTTTTTGTCGAGTTAGGCGCCGGTTATCAAGTCACGCACGGCAATCTGACGTTTGGCCCCGAAGCCCGGCTCAGCTATCTCGATGTGCAGGTTGATCCGTTTCAGGAGCGCGTTTTTGACAATAATCCCGGCTCAGCCTGGGCAGTAGCCGTCGATGAACAAAAGCTGCAATCACTGACTTCCAGTCTGGGGGGGCGGGTAAGTTACCTGCTGAATCAGTCCTGGGGAACGCTGGAGCCACAGGCGGAGTTTAGTTGGTTGCATGAATTCAAGGACAATAACCGATGGTTAAGCGGCCGGTTTGTGGAAGGCGCCGCCGTACCTGACAATATCTTCCTGATCTTTACGGATCCCATGGACAAAAACTATTTCAGATTTGGCCTTGGCTTATTGGCGCGGTTCAAAGAGGGGCCGTCTGCCCTGATTCAGTATCGCACGCTATTCGATTATGATTATCTTGAGTCGCATTCTATTACTACCCAACTGCGTTGGGAGTTTTAGAGTCAAAAGCTGACTTAAGATATAAGGCGATAAAGGCAGCGGCATGGTCCCTCTCAAACCATCCAGCGCAATTCCGGCTATTCCTGGCTATAAAATTGAAACCCTGATCAGCGGCGGCGCGATGGGGCAGGTGTATTTAGCGGTCCAAGAAAAGCTTGAGCGACCGGTCGCTGTCAAAGTCATCAATCCTGCCTTGAGCGCTGACCCTATGTTCCATCAGCGCTTTCTTAAGGAAGGAAAAATCGTTGCGCAGTTACGCCACCCGCATATTGTGACGATTCATGATATCGGCGAATATCAAAATCAGTATTACATGATCATGGAGTATATCGAAGGCGGAACTTTGAAGAATCGTATTCAAAAAGGTTTATCCGCAGAACAAGCGGTCGGCATTTTACGGCAAATCGCTAGCGCCTTGGGCCACGCGCACCGTCAGGGTTTTATCCATCGGGATGTCAAACCCGCCAATATTTTATTCCGTGATGATGAAAATGCCGTACTCTCCGATTTCGGCATTGCCAAATCCTGTGAAGATAGCGCGCCCTTGACAGCAACCGGCCTGGCTATCGGCACCATCCTTTATATGAGTCCAGAACAAGCCCAGGGGAAAATTCTGGATGGTCGTAGTGATCTTTATTCGCTGGGATTGGTTTTTTTCGAGATGCTGACCGGGTTCCGGCCTGACCGGACGCCGGATGGCCTCACCGAATCGTTGCCGGCAGAGTTAATTCGCTATCAGCGTCTCCTGGACGGATTGTTGGCCCGAAATCCGGACGAGCGGTTTGCTAATCCAGATCAGTTGATTGATGCAATTGATAAAATAAGCTCTTATGATAGTGATGCAACGATTGTTTTTCCATCGGCCAAGCCTCCAGTCGCTAATGAAGCCTTTTTATCGGAAGAACCGCCCGCCGTCGTGGAAAATTTTTTATCGGTAGAGTCGCCCGTCGCCAAGGGAAAAAAAACCGGTCGCCCGTTCAACCGATACGCAATCAGCATCACGCTGCTGATGATCGTCACCCTGATAGTGGGAACAGGGTTTCTCATCAATGAACGCTCATTAAACCCAATAATTCCCATGCAGATTTCCTATGCTTATCGACCTATGAATCAACTCAATTTTCGTCCGCTGCATAATGATAGCGTGTTGCGTTCCGGCGATCATTATCAGATTCGCTTTACCCCCGAACAGGAGGGTTATGCGTATATCTTTCAAATCGACAGTGGCGGTGCGATTTATCGCTTGTTTCCACCGGAAGAAAACCACGATGCACAAGCTGTCAATGTGAACCCGGTACAAGCCAATACGGTCTACTTTGCACCGACTGCTGATGAAGCTTTCCAATTGGACGAACAAATCGGTCAGGAACAGATTCATGTGCTGGCTTTCCGGAAAAGACATGAAAAAATGGAGAGTCAGTACACGGCGCTGATGGAAGCGCGTCGTGCGCAAGATCATGCGCGAGTGATCGAGTTGCAATCACAAATCATCGATGGTTTGCAAAGAGGTCCGGTAGGCGCCATGCCGGTGTTGAAATTCAAACATAGCCCGAGAGGAAGCCATGATCTTTAAAACTTGTTGGCATCGTTGTTTACCGCTTGCAGTCATCGGCAGCCTGTTGTCTGGGACAATCGGGAGCGTCAGCGCGGCTGATTCTTCCACCGACGCGGACTTGACGACGCGCGGGCCGGCCGGAACCGTAAAAATCGCCCCTGAATCCGGCGGCGCCGCCGCGAAACCGGCGTCCCTGTCCACGCCAGGCAGCGCTAAACCGCTCAGCTTCAAGGTCAATTATGTCTATCGACCGGGTGGAGAGGGTCCACTAAAGCCGCTGGTTGAGGGCAGCGTCTTGAATTCCGGCGACCACTATAAAATACAGTTCACTCCGGCGGAGGACGGTTATGTGTATATTTTCCAGGTGGACAGCAGCAAGGCGATTTTCCAGCTCTTTCCAATGACCAGCTTCGGGGGCGTCAAGGTAAGTAACCTGAATCCCGTTAAAGCGGGCGTTACCTATCATTTGCCGGCCAAGGATAAATCCTTCCAGCTTGATAACAACACCGGATCGGAAAGCATCCTGTTCCTGGCCTTCCGGCAGCCGAATCAGGCGCTGGAACAGCAGTATGAATCATTGGTGAAGGCCCGGTTATCCCGCGACAACGCCAAGGCCGATAACCTGCAAAACGCCATCAACACCGGCTTTAAAACACGGGGTCTGGCGGGCATCGTGGATGACCCGGAGAAAAAAGCCACGACCGTACCGTGGACCGCAAAAGAATCTTTTACCCTGCCTGTTCGCAATTTGGATAACTTGTGCGATGACTGTATCAGTATGCTCACTTTTGAGCACCGGTGAGCCATTTTGATGAAATCGGCCGCTGCTGGCGATCTTCCCTTTACCCATGACCAGCCGGCCTGCACCGGGATATTACTGGCCAATCTTGGCACTCCCGATGCGCCGACTCCACAAGCCCTGCGTCGCTATCTGGCGGAGTTCCTCTGGGATTCGCGGGTCGTGGAAATTCCCCGGCCCCTGTGGTGGCTAATTCTGCATGGCGTCATTCTGCGTGTGCGTCCATCCAAATCAGCGCACAAGTACCAGACCATCTGGACGCCAGACGGATCGCCGTTGCTGACGATCAGTCGCCGGCAGGCGGCGGCGCTGGCTGAGATATTGGCAAAGCGTTGTCCCGGTCCGGTCCGTGTGGCGTTGGGCATGCGCTACGGCAACCCCTCTATCGCCGCCGCCCTGGCTGAATTGCGAGCCGCCGGCGCACAGCGCCTCCTGGTGTTGCCGCTCTATCCGCAATACTCTGCTGCAACGACCGCTTCAACCTTCGACGCCGTCGCCGCCGAGCTGCGGACCTGGCGCTGGTTGCCGGAATTACGCTTCGTCGCTCAGTATCATGACGATCCCGGCTACCTGGATGCGCTGGCTAACCGCATGAGCGCCGACCGTGCGGAACAACCCGGCGAGCGGTTGCTGTTCTCCTTTCACGGCCTGCCTAAACGCAATCTGCTGGCCGGCGACCCCTACCATTGCCAGTGTCATAAAACCGCCCGGCGGGTCGCGGAACGTTTGGGGCTGGCGCCGGAACAGTGGGCCGTGGCTTTCCAGTCCCGCTTTGGCCGCGCCGAATGGTTGCAACCCTATACCCACGCATTACTCACTGACTGGGCGAAAGCTGGCGTCAAAAGCGTGGATGTGGCGTGTCCGGGCTTCGCCGCTGATTGTTTGGAAACGCTGGAAGAAATCGCTCTCGAAAATCGCCAAACCTTCCTTGACGCCGGCGGCGAACGCTACCGCTATCTACCGGCCCTGAATGACACTCCCGAATACATTGCGGCGCTGGTCGGGTTGATTGAACGGCATACCGCAGGCTGGCCGGAATGCAGCGCCGATTACGATTCCCGGGCGATTGCGGCTGAATGCGCCGCCCGCCGCGACCGGGCGCGGGCCATGGGCGCGGTGGTCTGACGGTCAAGGTTTCAGTCTTATTGCAAAAACGCCTTCTATACTCATCGGAACGACGGATTCCCTGCTATCCACGCGGCGCGATCCCCCATCCGATCCATTGAGAGAACCATGATCCACGGCGCCCTGTTTGATCTGGAAGGCGTGTTGTATATCGGCAGCTATCCCCTGCCGGGTTCCCGCGAGGCGTTGCTGAGCCTGCGTGCGGCCGGTATTCCCATGCGCTTCATCACGAATAGCACGCGCCTGACCCGCAGCGCCATCGTCAACCGGCTGGCGCGCATGGGTCTGGAGGTGCCCATTCAACATCTGTTCACTCCTGTGGTGGCGGCCCGCAACTATTTGATCGCCCGCAAGCTGACCCCGCACCTGCTGGTTCATCCCGACATCCAGGGTGAATTCGCCGACCTGCTCGGCCCGGCGCCCGGCGTTGTGCTGCTCGGCGACGCCGGTTCCGGCTTCAGCTACGAAGCGCTGAATCAGTGTTTCCGCCTGTTGCTGGATGGGGTGCCCTTGCTAACCATGGGTTCCAACCGCTACTTCCGCGAGGGCGACCAATTCAGCCTGGATATTGGACCGTTCATGGCGGCGCTGGAATATGCCGCTGAACTGGAGGCGGTAGTGCTGGGCAAACCCTCGCCAGACTTTTTCCTGGCGGCGGTCAACAGTCTGGATCTGCCGCCGCAGGATGTCATCATGGTGGGCGATGATGCGGAAATGGACGTCTGTGGCGCGCTGGCCGCCGGATTGCACGCCGCGTTGGTGCGCACCGGGAAATACCGACCGGGCGACGAAAGCCGGGTCGAACCTGCGGGCGGGCGGGTGTTTAACGATCTCGATGGCGTGGTGGACTACATTCTCTGAAGTTGCGCGAATTGCGGGTAAAATCGGCTTTCGCCCCCGAAGTATTTTCCGCATCCCATCGGAGTCCCCATGCGCATTCTCTTCCCCGACATTAAACCGTATGCCGCCCAGCGTCTGGCGGTGGATGATCTCCATAGCCTGTATGTTGAGGAATGCGGCGTTCCCGGAGGTTTGCCAGTCTTGTTCCTGCATGGCGGCCCCGGCGCGGGTTGCGAGCCGATGCACCGGCGCTTCTTCGATCCGCAGCGCTATCGCATCGTATTGTTCGATCAGCGCGGCAGCGGCCAGTCCAGCCCCCATGCTGAACTGCGCGACAACGCCACTGGGCATCTGGTCGCGGATATCGAAAAGCTGCGTGAGCAGCTGGGCATCGACCGCTGGCTGGTGTTTGGCGGCTCCTGGGGTTCGACCCTGGCGCTGGCCTATGCGCAAACGCATCCCGAACGGGTGACGGGCTTGATTCTGCGCGGCATTTTCCTGTGCCGGGATCGGGATATTCACTGGTTCTATCAGGAAGGGGCCAACCGGCTGTTTCCCGACCTGTGGGAGCATTTTCTTGCGCCGATTCCCGCAGCAGAACGGGATGATCTGGTTTCCGCCTACTACCGGCGGCTGACCAGCGCCAATGAGTTGGAACGGTTGCGGGCGGCCAAGGCTTGGTCCACTTGGGAAGGGGCGACCCTGACCCTGGAACACCGCCCGCAGATTGTCGAACAGTTCGGCGAGGCGCACCGCGCCCTCAGTCTGGCGCGGATTGAATGCCATTACTTCATTAACCAGTGCTTTATGGAACCGGATCAACTGTTGCGTGACGCGAGTCGGTTACGGGACATTCCCGGAGTCATCGTCCATGGCCGCTATGATGTGGTCTGCCCGCTGGACAACGCCTGGGCGCTGCATCAAGCCTGGCCGGAAGCGGAGTTGCGCATCGTCCCGACTGCTGGACACGCCGCCAGTGAACCGGGGATTGTCGATGCATTGATCTATGCCACCGAACGTTTTGCGGATCGGCTGGCGTGATCGGACTTCTGCAACGGGTCAGTGAAGCGCGGGTCGAGGTCGATGGGGAGATCGTCGGCGAGATCGGCCCCGGGCTGCTGGTGTTGATTGGCGTGGAGCGCGGCGACAGTGAAGCGCAGGCGGAGCGTTTGTTGGAACGGTTGTTGAGCTACCGGGTATTCCCTGATGTTGCGGGCAAAATGAACCAGAGTCTGCGCGACATGGGTGGCGGTCTGCTGCTGGTTCCGCAGTTCACTCTGGCGGCGGATACTCGCAAGGGGATGCGGCCCAGTTTCACCCCCGCCGCGCCGCCCGCAGAAGGTGAGCGGTGGTTCAATCATCTGGCCGCCCAGGCCCGTCAACAACACATGCCCGTCGCGACGGGCCGGTTCGGCGCACACATGCAAGTCAGCCTGATCAACGACGGACCAGTCACTTTTTGGCTACAAGTTTCCCCAAACGCCTGATCATCATGATCTGCGGGTAACAGGTGGACATCGGCGGCGAACGCGCCGGTTTGCTGCTGGACAGCAAACCAGGCTTGATGCAGAATTGCGACCTTCGTTTCGCAAGGATTATCGCCTGACCTATGGCTAAACTGCTGTTATTGAATGGTCCCAACCTCAATCTGTTGGGAACTCGTGAGCCTGGACTTTACGGCTCTGACACTTTGGCGGACATCGAACGGCGCTGCGTGGAACTGGCGCAACAGCTTGGCGCGTATGAACTCGCCTGCTTTCAGAGCAACGCCGAACACGCGCTGATTGACCGCATTCACGCCGCCCGCCAGGAAAGCGTCACGTTCATCGTGATCAATCCCGCCGCTTTCACCCATACCAGCGTAGCGTTACGCGACGCCCTGCTCGGGGTCGCTATCCCCTTTATCGAGGTGCATTTGTCTAACGTGTTCGCCCGCGAGCCGTTTCGCCATCATTCCTATCTGTCCGACATGGCCGTTGGCGTGATCAGCGGGCTGGGCGCACAAGGTTATGAATTCGCTTTGCAAGCCGCCGACCGTCACCTTGCCGCTCCACACCGGTAGCCGCCGCCATGCCGACTGATATTCGAAAGATTAAGAAACTCATCGAATTGCTCGAAACCTCGGGCATCGCCGAAATTGAAATCAAGGAAGGTGAAGATTCGGTGCGGATCAGCCGCCATCCGCAAGGCGGCGCGCCGATGGCGATGTCGCCGCAATTTTGGGCTGGACCCGGCTACAACGCACCGCCGCCCGGTCCTCCGCAGACTGTCGCTACGCCAGCGCCCATTGTTGAGGCGGAGGAGCCCATCAAGGGCCACACGCTGCGGGCACCGATGGTAGGCACCTTCTATCGCTCGGCGACGCCCGGCTCAAAGCCGTTTGTGGAAATCGGTCAGACCGTCAACATTGGCGACCCGTTGTGCATCATCGAAGCGATGAAGATGTTCAATCAGATCGAGGCCGACCACGCCGGCGTGGTCACGCGCATCCTGGTCGAAAATGGCCAGCCGGTCGAATATGACCAACCGTTGTTGGTCATTGAATAGCCCGGCCGCCATGCTCGAAAAAGTCGTCATCGCTAACCGGGGGGAAATCGCCCTCCGCATCCTGCGCGCCTGCCGGGAACTGGGCATCCGCACCGTCGCGCTGCATTCCACCGTGGACCGGGAGCTGAAGCATGTCCGCATGGCGGATGAAACGGTTTGTATCGGTCCGCCGCCCGCCGCCGAGAGCTATCTGAACATGCCGGCGATCATCAGCGCGGCTGAAGTGACGGATGCAGTCGCCATTCATCCCGGCTACGGTTTTCTGTCGGAAAATGCTGATTTCGCCGAGCGGGTTGAACAAAGCGGCTTCATTTTCATCGGCCCCCGCCCGGAGACGATCCGGTTGATGGGCGACAAGGTTTCCGCCATCCGGGCCATGAAAGAAGCCGGTATTCCCTGCGTTCCCGGTTCGGATGGGCCATTGGGCGATGATGATCATGAGAATCTGCGCATCGCCCGCGAAATTGGCTATCCGATTATCATCAAGGCGGCGGGCGGCGGCGGCGGGCGTGGAATGCGCGTAGTGCATAGCGAAGCGGCGCTGTTGACGACGCTCGACTTGACGCGCAGCGAGGCCAATGCGGCGTTCAGCAACCCGACCGTGTACATGGAGAAATACCTGGATCATCCCCGCCACATCGAAATCCAGGTGCTATCCGATACCCACGGTCACGCTATTTATCTGGGCGAGCGCGACTGTTCCATGCAACGCCGCCATCAAAAGGTCATTGAGGAAGCGCCGGCGCCCGGCATTACCGCTGCCCAGCGGCGGAAAATTGGCCATCTTTGCGTTGAAGCCTGCCAGCGCATCAGCTATCGGGGCGCGGGGACTTTCGAGTTTCTGTACCAGGACGGCGAGTTTTACTTCATTGAGATGAATACTCGGGTGCAGGTCGAGCATCCGGTTACGGAACTCATTACCGGCGTGGACATTGTCAAGGAGCAACTGCGGATTGCAGCAGGTCATCCGCTCAGTTACCGTCAGGAGGAGATTCACGTCCGGGGCCATGCGGTGGAATGCCGGCTGAACGCCGAAGACCCGGACACCTTCGCGCCCTCGCCGGGAACGGTGACGCAGTATCACGCGCCGGGCGGGCCGGGCATCCGGGTGGATTCACATCTTTATAGCGGATATCGGGTGCCGCCGAATTATGATTCGATGATTGGCAAGCTGATCGCCCACGGCGAAACCCGCGAAGTCGCCATTGCCCGGATGCGCGGTGCGCTGGCGGAACTGGTGATCGAGGGCATCAAAACCAATGCGCCGCTGCATCGGCGGATTCTCGGCGACGCCCGATTTCTGGACGGCGGCGCGGATATTCACTATCTGGAGAAGCAGTTGCTCAAGTTTTAACGGGTTTGCCGGTCGGGAGTCGTCCACGACCGGATATTCCCGGTTATTTCGTGGCGAAGGGATTTTTATGAACAGCCGTCTGTTAATAATTTGGCCGTTTGGGTTCCCGGCTAAAGAAAATGTCAGCCCGCAGGCCGCCATTTCAATACTGCAAGAGACAGACTGCTGGCGAATCAGGAACGCCGCCGCATCCAGTTAAGCCGGATGCCCAGCAGCGCCAAGCCTATCCTCCGCGAGGGAGTCGGGCTTAGCAGTGCAGTGATTTAAGCGCGACCTCCGGGGTCGCCGATACGATCTTGAGCAACGCCCGCGCCGGTCCGGCAGGACGACGACGACCTTGCTCCCAATTTTCCAGTGTGCGTTTGCTGACGCCGATGAGCTGGGCAAAACGGCTTTGCGAAAGGCCGGTTTTCTCTCGGATGGTGCGCACCTGGAGTTCGGCCACCGACGTAACCCGGCCCGGCTCCAGCTCGCCGCGCACGATTTTGTCCATTTCCTCAACACTGGATAGAAGCTCTGCAAACAGCATTTCGTTCATGAGTTCCACCTTTCCACAATCTTCCGCAGCGCCGTCAGTTGCTCCGGCGTTAGGTTCTCTTGCTTGCTCTTGGCGTAGGCGTACAACATTCGCAACTGTTCATCGGCGGCCACCCAGTAGTAGATGATCCGTACGCCGCCGCGTTGACCTTGACCTTCGAGTTTCCAGCGGACTTTGCGCAGACCACCACTGCCGGGAATGAGATCGCCTTTTTCTGGCCGTTGGATAAGCGCCTCCTGTAATTCACGGTAAACCTCGTCGCTCATCAGCTCGCGGATGATCCGGGTAAAAAGGGGCGTTTCGATGATGACCATGAAAGGCATAATACGCCATCGGCGTAGTTTGCGAATAGGTGAGAGGCAAAAGGTCGGAAAACGCAGCGTGCCTGACGGTTTTCCTCTGCTAAAGAAAATGTCGGCCCGCAGGCCGCCATTTCAATACCGCATCACACAAGCTGCTGGCGAATCAGGAACGCCGCCGCCTCCAGCCCATGCTGACTAAACCGATGCCCAGCAGCGCCAGGCTGGCGGGTTCGGGGATTGAAGGAGAGGCGGCAGCAGCGACATCGCCGTCGCGCACGGCCCATGCGTGGCGAGGGTCGCCCTTATGGCCGCTACCCTGAGAGCCCTCGTAGGTGGCGAAGTACCAAGCGTTAAGGGGACATAAACGGGATGTCGATACCAAACCAGTACACGGAGGACTGCAGATTATCAATCAGACCTACATCGTTCTGGCCAAAGGAAGTATTGTCGGTGCCATTTCGCGTCCCGTTGCCAAAGATGCCCCAGTTAGACTGGTATGCACCGGAGGTATCCCAGTAGCTCTTAAGCCCCAAGTTAACGTGGTATATGTACGCTAACTCGCTATACACCGTTACCGGGGTCGTGTTTGTATTGGCGGTCTGCACGTTATAGCCACAGTCGTCCGTGCCGCCACCGCTGAAATTACAGCCCGGTATCCCCGTGTCAGTGGTTATCGGCAAGCGCCAGTCGTCGTAGGTCACATTACGCACTGAGTCGTAATAGGTCAGGTTGTCGGCCCAATCAAAGGCGTTCTGCCACGTCATCCGGCCGTCCGTTGTATCGAACCCGTTGTCGTAGCTCGAACCCGCACCATAATTGGCATTCTGCAACCAAGTGATGTTCAGCACGTCGTCATAAATCAGCCCACCCCCACGATCGATCAATGTGGCATCAGCCGCACCGGCAAAACCCAGCGCCGCAGCAAAAACCAGTGACTTGTGATTCATAAAAATCCCCTGTTAATTTTGTTGTTAAAAATGGCCCAAGAAAATATGCAAAAAAAACCAACTTAAAAAATAATATATAAATCATTATCTTGTAATTTTAAAGACGTATTGGAAACCTTCGACTGTAAAATTTTCCGACAGCTTTTTAGTCTGGAACATGGCCTGAAAAGGGCGATGAAAATAAATTATTATAATTTTCAATGCGCTGAAAAATATGAGGGTGTAAAATTTTCTGACAATCCTGACTGTGAGCGCCGCTGCCACAGCGAAATAAAAGTTTAATTATATTTAATTATCAATATATTGCTTTTAATTCCAGTATGTAAATTTTACTGACGGTCTACGGTGAATGATGCGCGAAAAAGAGAGAATTCCGGCGGTAGCGGGTTACGCTTCGCCGCCCTGTGCCTTTCCAGAAAAGCGCAGGCGGTGCGCAGACGCCAGTTCCGTCGAGCCTCAAGGGCGCTATACTGATGAACATCACCATGTTAGGAACGACAGATGATCGGCACGGGGCTTTACACCATTAATGAAATCGCCGCCTTCACCCAAATTCCGGCGCCACAGGTTCGTCGCTGGCTGCGCGGGTATCGGGCTGACCACCAGACCTATCCGCCCTTGTGGGCGTCTGAGAGCCTATACAAGAATTAACTCAATGAATAAAATTGGAAAAAATCTCAACACTCTCCCGCCCAATCCCTCTCCCCCAACCCCTCTCCCTCTCCCGGAGGGAGAAGGGGAGTTTTCATGTAGGCTCTGAGAATTCGCTGTCAGTACCTAAACCGATTCCTGACCCATTTTCCCGCGCCTTTCGTGGACAAAATCATGAGTAACGACGCAATAGCGCCCTGGTTGCAACTGAGCCTCCAGGCGATTGACCACACTGCCGAGCAGCTCGAAGACGCCCTGCTGCACGTCGGCGCGCTGGCGGTGACCTTGCAGGACGCCGGCGATCAGCCCGTGCTGGAGCCGGGGCCGGGTGAGACGCCGTTATGGATGCAAACTTGCGTGACCGGCCTGTTCGACGCCCAGACCGACATTGAGGTTGTGAAACGCCGGTTGCAGCGGGTTCTTCATGCGCCGATTCTGCCGGAATGCCGCCTGACCGAATTGGAAGAACGCGACTGGGTGCGGGCCTGGATGGACAATTTTCACCCAATGCGCTTCGGCCAGCGGCTATGGATTTGCCCGACCGCGCAGATGCCGCCCGACCCGGATGCAGTGAACATCCGCCTCGATCCCGGCCTGGCTTTCGGCACCGGCACGCACCCCACGACCGCGTTATGCCTGGAATGGCTGGACGGGGCGAATTTGGCGAACCAGGCGGTGCTGGATTACGGCTGTGGTTCGGGAATCCTGGCCATCGCCGCCGCCAAACTCGGCGCACGCCGGGTCTGGGCGGTGGACATCGACCCGCAGGCGTTGTTGGCCAGCGATGACAACGCGGCGGAAAACGAAGTTGAAGATCGTCTTGAACTGGCCTCGCCCGCTTCATTGCCAGTGGCGTTGACCGTGGACGTGCTGCTGGCCAATATTCTGGCCGGAGTGCTGGTGCGGCTGGCCCCGGAGTTCGCCCGGCGGGTGAAACCCGACGGGCGGCTGGTCTTGTCGGGCGTTCTCGAATCTCACGCGGAGGCGGTGCAGGCGGCGTTTGCCGATGACTTCACGTTCAATCCCCCGCGTCGGCGCGAAGATTGGGTGTTGCTGGAAGGCACGCGCATACGGAAGGGCTAAAATCCCGCCTGGATTCGCCTGATTACTCACAACTCCCGGCCTGCGCCACCCAAGCCTGCGCCGCCGCCGCCGCCTCGCGCACCCGGTTCGGCGCTGCGCCACCCAGCACATCGCGGGCCGCGACCGAACCTTCCAGCGACAGCGCGGCGAACACATCATCATCAATCAATGGCGAGAACTGCTGCAATTCCGCCAGCGCCATTTCCGCCAAATCCCGCCCGCTCTCCACGCCCAGTCGCACCGCCTTGCCGACGATTTCATGAGCATCGCGGAACGGTACACCCTTGCGCACCAGGTAATCCGCCAGGTCCGTCGCTGTGGCGAAACCGCGCCGGGCGGATTGCCGCATGTGGTCGCGCTTGGGACGCAGCGCCGGAATCATGTCGGCGAAGGCGCGCAAACAGCCCTGTACCGTATCCACAGTGTCAAACAGTGGCTCCTTATCTTCCTGATTGTCCTTGTTATACGCCAGCGGCTGGCTCTTCATCAGGGTCAGCAGGGCGACCAAATGCCCGTTCACCCGCCCGACCTTGCCGCGCACCAGTTCCGGCACATCGGGATTTTTCTTCTGCGGCATGATCGAGGAGCCGGTACAGAATCGATCCGGCAAATCCACAAAATCAAACTGCGCGGAAGACCACAGCACCAACTCTTCCGCCATCCGCGATAGATGCGTCATCAGGATCGCGGTGGCGGCGGTGAATTCAATGGCGAAATCCCGGTCGCTGACCGCATCCAGCGAATTGGCGCACGGCGTGTCAAATCCCAGCAGTTGCGCCGTGTACTGCCGATCCAGCGGATAGCTGGTTCCCGCCAGCGCCGCCGCGCCCAGCGGCATCACATTGACCCGCTTGCGACAATCGATCAGCCGCTCGTGATCGCGTTTCATCATCTCGAACCAGGCCAGCAGGTGATGACCAAACGTCACCGGCTGGGCGACTTGCAGATGAGTGAATCCCGGCATGATCGTATCCGCCTCACACCCGGCCAGTTCCGCCAGTCCGCCCATCATCCGCCGGATTTCTTCCAAAATGGCGTCAATCGCGTCGCGCAGATACAGCCGAATATCGGTCGCCACCTGATCGTTGCGCGAACGTCCGGTATGCAGACGCTTGCCCGCATCGCCAATCCGCTCGGTCAACCGCGCTTCGATGTTCATGTGGACATCTTCCAGCGCCGTGGACCATGGGAATTCGCCGCGCTCGATCTCGCCGCGAATCGCCTCCAGCCCCTCCACAATCGCCGTGCAATCCGCCCCGGATAACACCCCGATCCGCGCCAGCATTCGGGCGTGGGCGATGGAGCCGCGAATGTCCTGCCGGTACATCCGCTGGTCGAAATCCACCGAAGCGGTGAACGCCGCGACGAAGGCGTCGGTGCTTTCGGTGAACCGCCCGCCCCAGCTCTGATTGGTCTTTGTATCGCTCATCACATCGTCCATTGGTTGGAAAACAGGCGGGATGCTACAGAAGCCCGCTGACGCCGACAATGACCAGCATTTAACGCCGATCTGCGATATGCTGTTTAGTGAAAAACGCCATCGCCCACGTTAAACCATGCCCTCTGACACCCTGCGCATCGCCACCCGCAAAAGTCCCCTCGCTCTCTGGCAGGCTGAACATGTCGCCGCGCATCTGCGTCAGACCCATCCCGGTCTGCATGTGGAACTGATCGGCATGATGACCCGGGGCGACAAAATCCTCGACAGTCCGCTGGCCAAGGTGGGCGGCAAGGGTCTGTTCGTCAAGGAACTGGAACAGGGGTTATTGGAAGGCCGCGCCGATCTGGCCGTGCATTCCATGAAAGATGTTCCGGTCGACTTCCCGGATGGACTGGGTTTGCCGGTCATCCTGGCGCGTGAAGATCCCCGCGATGCTTTTGTCTCCCGCCATTATCGCCATCCCGACGATCTGCCCGCCAACGCCCGGGTCGGCACCTCCAGCCTGCGCCGCCAGTGCCAGCTCGCCGCTCGCTATCCCGGTTGGGATATTCGCAGTCTGCGCGGCAATGTCGGCAGCCGGCTGGCTAAACTGGACGCCGGCGAATTTGACGCCATCCTCTTGGCCGCCGCCGGGCTGAAACGGCTGGGTTTGGCGGAACGTATCACGCTGGCCCTGGCGCCGGAATTCAGCTTGCCCGCCATTGGCCAGGGGGCGATTGGCGTGGAATGCCGGCTGGATGATGATCGAACACGGGCATTGATTGCGGTGCTGGATGACCCATCCACGCACGTCCGCGTCACGGCGGAACGGGCTTTCAACGCTCGGTTGCAGGGCGGCTGCCAAGTTCCCATCGCCGGCCATGCTCTGCTGAAGAACGGGCGACTCTGGCTGCGTGGATTGGTCGGCGCGCCGGATGGCCGCCAAATCATTGCCGGTGAGATGCGCGGTTCGGCGGCGGAGGCGGAAATGCTGGGCGCGGCGCTGGCCGAAGAACTGCTCGGACGCGGCGCTGACGCTATTTTGCGCCAGGTGCTTGCGGCGTGCTGAAATGCAGCAGACGCTTTCACCTCCAGTCCATCGCCCGCTTGCCGGCTTAGGCGTTCTGGTCACCCGCCCGGAGCAGCAGGCCGATGCGCTTTGCCGCTTGATCGAACAATACGGCGGGGTTGCGATTCGTTGCCCGGCGTTGCGAATCGCCGAACCGCACGACTGGACGCCAGCGCTGGTCATTTTCGACCGGCTGGCGGATAACCATTGGGTCATTTTCACCAGCGCCAACGCCGTCGATCGGGCGTGGCCGCTGATTCAGGAGCGCGGCGGCTTCCCGCCCCAACTGGATATCGCTGCGGTTGGCCAGGCGACCGCCCGGGCGCTGGAACGGTGCGGCGTGACCGGTTGCCTGTGTCCCGCACAGGGTTTCACCAGCGAAGCGTTACTGGCGCTGCCGCGTTTCCAAAACGTCGCCGGCCAGCGCATCGTTATCGTGCGCGGCGAAGGGGGACGGGAATATTTGGCGGATACGTTGACAGCCCGTGGCGCTCATGTCGATCGTGCCGAGGTTTACCGGCGCGAACCGCCATCCGCCGATATCGGAGCGTTGCTGGAACGTTGGGCGCACGGCGAAATCGGCGCAGTCGTCATCACCAGCACCGAGAGCCTGCACAATCTTTTTGCTATGCTAGGCGCTATCGGGCAACCTTATTTACGCAATACGCCGCTGGTGGTGGTCAGCGCCCGCATTCGGCGCAGCGCCGTAGAACAGGGTTGCCGCCATCTCCTGCTTGCTCGGGAAGCCAGCGACGAAGCCATTGTCGCTGCTCTGTTCGATTTAACAATGAACTCCTCCTACCCCCAGTCCGGTAACTTAAATTATGACCGATCAAAAATCCGACAGTGATAACTCGACGCTTATCCTCGATAAACCCGCGCCCGTGACTCCATCGCCCGCGCCTGCGAAAAGCGGCCGGGGCCTGGCGGCCCTCGCCTTGCTGGTTGGGCTTGGCGCCGGCGGCGGCAGCGGTTATCTGTGGTATCTGTGGCAGCAGGATCAGGCCACCCAGGCGAACCGGCTGGATGCGGCGATCAAGCAGGCCATTGCCCAGCGCGATCCCGAATTTCAGGCGCTCAAGACCCAGGTTGAGCAGTTCCAGGCGCTTCAGACCGGCATCACGCAGGCGCGCACCGACAGTCAGGCGCTCCGGGAACAACTGCTGGGCCTGACTGGCGACCTGCAACCGCTGAAAAACGCCCTGGAGTTGCACAAGGGCGAAACCGACGTCATCAAGAGCGAGATGAGGCTGCTGCGGGAAGGCCAGGATGCGCATAAAGAAAGCACGCAACAGCAGAAAGCGGATTTGAGCAAACAGTTGCAGGCGCAGCAGGCCAGCAGCGCCGCTTTGGATAAGCAGCTTCAGAACCTGAAGCTGGGTCAGACCGGGCTGACGACCGAACTGGAGACGGTCAAGACCATTGCCGCCAAAGGCGGCGATATCAACGCCTTTCCACTGGCGGAAGTGGATTATCTGCTGCGGCTGGCCGACGCCAAGCTGAAACTGGAGCGCAATGTTCCCGCCGCCCGTCTGGCGCTGGACGCCGCCCAGCAACGGCTGAAGGCGGTGAACGAAACCAGACTGGCCCCGGTGCAAACCATGATCGGTGAAGCCATCGCCAGCTTGCGCGGCGTCCAACTGCCCGATATTACTGCGCTTTCCCGAAAACTCATGGCGATGGAAAAGCCCATTGGCGGCTTGCCGCTGAAGCTCGATTCCGGGATCCCCGACATTCGGGAACGGGTCAAGCCGGCGACCACCGTCAGCCTGAGCGCTGACGCCGACCGCTCTTGGTGGGATCGCAGCGCTGAGGCGGTCTGGAACCAATTCAAAGATATCGTAGTGATCCGCCGCCAGCGCATTGAGGCGCCGCCGCTCATCGCCCGGGAAAATGAATTTTTCCTGCGCCAGAATCTGCGCCTGGAACTCGAAGGGATGCGTCTGGCGCTGTTGCAGGGCGACGCCGAGACCTATCAGGCGTCCTACCAGCGGGTCTATGACTGGACGCAAACCTATTTCGATGTGAGCGACTCGAAAGTCGCTGGATTCCTCGCCGAACTGCAAGCGCTGCAAACCGTCCAGTTCAATCCCTATATCCCCGATCTGACCGGTCTCCGCCAGGCGTTTCAGGAATTTATGACCCAGCGGCAACCCGTTCGCACCCTGCGGTCAGCATCCACGGCTTCACCGGCTGCCCCGCCTGCTGCTGTAGCTAACCCCGCTGAACCGGCTGAAGCGACTGGGCCGGCAGTGACCGAGGAGGCGCAGCAATGAAATTGCTAGCCAGCATCATCGTTACCCTGTTCGTCTCCGTCTGGATCGCGTTGTCGCTCCGGGAGGAACCGGGCTACGCCATGTTCAGTATGGGTCAATGGACGATTGAGACTAGCCTTGCCTTCTTTCTCATTTTTCTGATGTTCGCCTTCTTTGCTTTTTACGCTCTGGTGCGGTTCATTATTCGCTTATGGCGAACGCCAGGTCAGACTCTGGAAGCCAATCAGCGCCGGTTGCACAAAAAGGCGCGGCGACTGTTCGATTTCGGTAGTCGGCAATTGTCCGCCGGTCAGTGGGCCGCAGCGGAGAAGACTCTGCTCAAAGGCGCGGAATGCAGCCCAAATCCTGCTCTGCACTATCTGAACGCCGCACGGGCCGTTCACCACTTGAACGAAGTCAAATGGCGCCGGGACCTGCATTTGCGCCGGGCGGAAGACGCGCCGGAGGCTGACAAATTGACGGTGCAACTGACCCGCGCCGAATTCCTGCTGGATGACGGGGATGCTGAACAGGCTCGCGTTATTCTGGAATCGTTGCACAATCTCAATCCGCGTCATCCGGGCGTGTTGCAATGGCTGGCCAAAGCCTATCAGCAACTGCGCGCCTGGGAGCCGCTGCAAAAATTGCTGCCGGATGTGCAGAAGCAGAAAGCCGTCAGCCCCGAGGCGTTTGCGGAATTGCAGGCCCAGACCTATCGGGCGCTGCTGGAAAGCGCGGCGGCGGGTGGTTCGCTGGACGCGCTGCGGGCGTTGTGGAAGCAGGCGCCGGCGACGTTGCGTGAAGAGGATGAGGAATTCCTGATCGCTTACGCCACGGCCTTATGCGACTGCCAGGCCATCGAGGATGCCGAAGCGTTGTTGCGTGGGGCGATTAACCGGCGCTGGAGCAGCAAGCTGGTCGTCGGTTACGGAATGCTCGGACGCGGCAACGCCACGGCGCAACTGGCGACGGCCGAGGGCTGGCTGGCCCAGCACGGCGATGACGCTTATCTACTGTTGACGCTCGGTCGCTTGGCCAAGCGCTGCCAACAGAACGCCAAGGCCCGTGATTACCTGGAGCGCAGCATTCAGATCATGCCGACCCCGGACGCCTATCAGGAACTGGGCGAATTACTGGAATCCCTGCATGAACTGACCTACGCCGGCCAATGCTTCCACGCTGGATTGCGGTTACTGGTCGGCAAGCCACAGGAGCAATCCGGGGCTATGTTGCCTGCTGCGGAAAACGCGGAAAACGCGCAACAGTTGCAAGCGCCAACGCAGGCGGCGGCCTAGAATCGGCAACCCCCTCTTCCGGCTAGAGAGGGGGCAAGTTTTTCAGCGCCTCAACGCGCCGCAAACTCGAAGGAATCGTAAAACAACTGCTCTGCGGGCAATCCCTGCGCCGCAAACGCTTGCTTTGCGGCGGCGATCATCGGCGGCGGGCCGCTCATGTAGACATCGTGGCCGCTGAGATCGGGGACATCAGCGGCGACCGCTTCATGCACCCAGCCGGCGCGCCCTGCCCAGGCATCTTCCTGGCGCGGTTCCGACAACACTGGCGTATAGCGGAACTGGGAATGCTCCTCCGCCCAACGGCGTGGCAACTCGTCCAGATAAAGGTCGATTTTCGCCCGTGCGCCCCAATACAAATGCAGTGACCGATCCAGCCCAATATGGAAGGCATGTTCCAGCATACCTTTTAACGGCGCAAACCCAGTGCCGCCGCCGATTAACAGGATTGGTCGTGGCGAGTCTTCGCGCAGAAAGAAGGTTCCCAGCGGCCCCTGAAAGCGCAACAACGCTTTATCCTTCATCCGCTCGAATACAAACCCGGTGAAGAAACCGCCGGGCGCCTGCCGCACATGCAATTCCAGCAGATCGTCAGCATGAGGCGGATTGGCCAGCGAAAAGCTGCGCCGCCGCCCATCAGCCAGCAGAATGTCCACATATTGGCCAGCCAGGAATTGCAAGCGCTCGGTATTGGGCAGCTTCAAGTACAGCCGCATGACATCCGGCGCCAGTAATTCCCGCTTTTCGACCCGACAGGGCAGAGTCTTGATCACAATGTCGCCACTGGTCTTGACCTCACGCGCCTCGATCACCAAATCTGAACACGGATGCGCCTGGCACAGCAAGGCTTTGCCTTCCGCCTGTTCGCGCTCGTTCAGCCCGGATGGACGACCATCGGGATAATGCACGGCGCCTGATAGAATGGTCGCCATGCAGGAGCCGCAGGTTCCATTACGGCAGCCATAGGGCAGCGCACTGCCCTTTTCGCGCAGGGCGGCGTCCAGCACCGCTTCATTTTCTCCAACCTGGAACTCATGACCGCTCGGCTGAACGGTAACGTGATAAAACATCGCGATCCTCTCTTTAAGGTAAGCCGACGAATGCATCGGCCTGCATTGAAATCCAACGGGTATAGTCTTACCCGTTGCGATCCATAATGTGAGTCAACAAAGCTTGGGTTTAATTGCCTAATTGGGCTGGCGCAGTGAACCCCACAACAAATAACCGGTCGTGATCCTGCCATGCGTATTTTGCGAATCCTGGGTAAATTACTTAAAAGTTATCTGATTGGCGTCGGTTTGTTCGCGCATATCGCGCTGGCTGGCGCGATCCTGTATGGGCTTTCCCAGTCGCAACTGACCTTCCGGCAACTGTTGGTCAAGGCTGCTGAAAAAGGCGGCGTCGCCTCTCCCGTCATTGTGGAATGGATCGCGCCGCCGCCGCGCTTTGCTGACTTTACCTTTGATGGCCGGTTGCGAGCCACTCACCCCCGGATTCTGTTATCGACGCTTGCCCAGTGGTCGGGGAAAGGCGCACCGCCGCTCATGGCTGAACGCGCCGCTTTTTATAAGCAACGAGGCGTCACTGACCTGTCGACCTGCGGCGCTGGGGGCATTTTAGGGACGACTGCTTGCTGGCTGACTGATGGCGAAGCCGCGCAGGCCGAGTCACTCTTGAAGGCGGCGCGAGAGTTCCGGGTCGAAACCCCTACTGTCGATGGTTATGGCAACAGTTGGATGTTGGCCTTTGCTTATGACTTTCTGCGCCTCTATCCCGGTCTGCCGACGGCGGATCAAGTGCGGATCGAGATGCGCATCGAGGCGGCTTTGCGGGAAACGCTCAGGGCTTTGGATGAGTCTTCCGCTTCGCTCTGGCATGGCCGCAGTTCATTGGCCGCCATCGCCTGGCTGTGCGCGGTTGTGTTGGACCCCGGCGATTCTATCGAACGTCAGCGACTGATCGCTCGCGCTCAGGGACATTTCCTGGAGACCATCAATGCGCTGGAACTGACCGAGGGGTGGCCGGAAGGCTACAACTACTGGATCAATAGCCGCGCTTTCCTGATCGCTCTGGCGGGCTCCGCGTATTTGAATGGCCTGGAAGACAGCCGCCAGACCGAACGGGTGCGCAAGGCGTTGCGGCGGGTTGGGTACTGGACTGTTTACGCGACCCGCCCTGATCAGCGCATCGAAGGTCTGGGCGACGAAGGTCCGCGCGTGGATTTGAAGGACGAAACCCGTCGCGTTATCGACCTGATTGCGCAAGCGACCCGCGATCCGGTGCTGGCGGGTTATTCGCTTTACCTGGAGCGGTTGCACGGCGCTGAGAGTTATTACCGGGATTACCGCTGGGGATTCAACCTGTTCAACGATCCCACGGTTACTCCTGTTGGCGGCGGCGCTCTAGCGGGATTCAATGATCTATTACCCACGGCTGAACTGTTTGGGCGAGACAGCTTCAATCTTGCGTACATTCGTTCCGACTGGTCGCCGGACGCCACCTTCATCAGCTTCCGGGCGGGCGATGCTTTCACCCATCACGGTCATTACGACGCCGGGCATTTCAGCCTGTTCAAAGGCGCGCCGCTGGCGATCAACAGCAGCCCTTATGGCGATTATTTCGGGCCAAACCGGTTGAACTACGCCATTCGTGGCGTCGCCAAGAACACGCTGCTGATTTTGCGGCCCGGTGAAAAGGTCCGGCCTAACCGGTTTTTCAAAGAAAATGTCGCGGATGGCGGGCCGCGCGTCATCCTGCCGACAGGCAGCGCGATCAACAGCGTCCGCGACTGGCTGGATCATCGCGGCCAAGGCTTGCATCTGGAAGGCGGCCGGTTGGAGCGCTTCGAGCATCAGGAAGGCGATTACACCTACATCGCCGCCGATTTGACCGCCGCCTACAATCATCCGGGTCACGATGAGGGCGGATGGGGCGGCAAGGTTGAGCGGGTTACCCGGCAGTTGTTATATCTGCCGGGCGAGGATCGGCTGCTGATCCGCGACCGGGTGCGGGCGGTGCAGGCCAAATTCGTGAAGAAATGGCTGCTGCACACTGTGGAGCGGCCTACAGTGGCTGACTTGCGCATCCTCAAGGGCCAGGCCGATAACGGCATTCTGGAAAGCCCCGCTGATTTCGCTCAAGTGCGGAACGGTCGCGGTTGGCTGACGATTCAGCGCATCCTGCCGCAAGACGCCGTGATGCGCCTGGTCGGCGGTAAAGACTATCAGTACTACGTTGAAGCCGATGGCGATGAGACGCAACTGGACGGGAGCAACTTCGCCACAGGCTCCAGTTTGCAACCCTGGTTCGATATCGGTCTGTGGCGACTGGAAATTCAACCCGGCGGGTTGCGTCAGGACGACGCCTTCCTGGTGGCGCTGACCCCGGCGCTCAAAGCGCCCCGTTTGGCCAAAGCTGCGCCGTTGGCGGTGGATCAGGCGGGGAGTGGAGTAGTCACTGATGCTTCCGCGACCGTGTTTGTGGATGCGCCGAGCGGTGATGAATTGCGGTTCACAATGCCTGCCGTAACGTACATCGTGCGCGTGATCGGATTGCCGCCGCTGTCGCATGCATCATTGCAGATGGAAGATGGGTCAACGCTGGCGGTTGAAAGCGCCGCCAGCGCGGGCGGAGTCGCGATATTCAAGGGAGCGGCGCACTGGCAAGGGCGACTCATCCTGCGCTGGCGCTGAATCCCGCCAACGCCGTTGCCGGTTCCGCCAGCGACTGAAACCGCGCCAGCCGGACCGCGTTACGCTGACGATGACCGAGCAGCGGCATCACTCCCTTGGCTAGAATCGCCTGCATCGCTCGTTCGCTGAGCAGAACCTCAGTGGCGGGCTGCATTGCCCGTTCGCCGGCCTCTTCATAAACATGCGCCGGGAGGTCGTCCAGCTCCAGCACATCGCCGGGGCTGAATGCCTCGCCATTCTCTACAAACGCCGCCGTGATTAACCGGGCGCAAGCGAAGGCCGGATTGCCCCATAGATAGGCATCCGGATTACGGCCCATCGGCATTTCCTCGAACTCAATCTGTTCAACCGAGTCCGTTTTACGGCCATAAGGCAACCGCAGCAGCAGCCGGGGCAACGCCAGTCCCAGCCAGGGCGCAACCGCGCTCTGACGCAAAGCCTGCCAATACTCCGCCAGTTCTGTGGGCAGCGGCGTCCAGGCTCCGGGATCGGCCAGCTCTGCCGCTGAAGCAGCGCTCAACAGCTCGGGCGCAGCCTCAGCCAGGAAGGGGCCGCCGGCATGGGCGGCCAGCGCGCCCAGGGCCGCCAGCAGGGCGATGTCCTCCGGCCCGGCGCCGAAGCGGTAGTCCCCTACCAACAGCGACCAGGGTTGCCCATCCGGCATCCGCACGCCCCGGTCAATCAGCAGCGTATACAGGCTGGTGGCGGTCGGATTGCCGCCCGCGCTGCGCAGATCAGCCAGTAATTCCTGGCGGGTTACGTCAAGCAGCGCCACCTGTACCGCATCGCTGTCGAGATCGGCGACCAGTCCCTGCACACTCCGCCAGGTCGCTTCCAGCGCCTGAAACACTGGTTGATGAAGAATTGTCCGCAACTGTTCGCTGATCGCCGCGTCCACCGCAGCCACCCAGGCTGCCTGGTTCGGGTCGGTGTGGACAATATGGGGTTGCACCGCAGTTCGCAGCAGCGACTGGATCGCCGCCGCGCCCGGATCAGCGGGTCGCGCCGCTGGCGGAGATGCCGGCGGTCGGCCCAGCAACCGGCCCAGCAGATCAGCGTTTTCTTCCATAGGCGCCGGGCCAGTCTGAACCGGCTCTGAAGGGGGCGAAAGGGTCAATTCGGCTACGGCCTGGGCAAAACTGGCCGGATTGAGCAGACGGGCGCGGCTACGGCGCAGGGCCTGAAACCCTTCCAGCCGCCGATACAGTGCGTCCGGGTGAAAATCGTCGAGTTGGCTGAAGCCGACGTTGAGGACGGCGCCGGATTCAGCGCCAGCCAACCGCAGTTTCGGCGCGAGCCGGGCCATGACCGCATCCAGGTTATCTACATCGACCGGCAACAACGGCCGGCTGGCCAGGTCGGCCAGTGGAACGGGCGTTTCCCGGTGGGCGCGACCGCTGAAATCGGCCATGATCAGAAGGCGCAATGGCGCGGTGGGATCGCGGCGATTAGGGTTCGCTGCGGATTTAGGCAGGTTTAACTGAAATTCCATTCGGCCTGGCATGATGTTTGATCTCCAAATCAGGAAGCACTATTAGGAAGTCTAGTCTGGTTTTGACCCGTTATGGCGACAGACTTTCCGCTGGGTATTTTCTGCTAAACTCAAAAGCATTGTTGTTCACAGGCAACGGTTAGGATGGGAGTCCAGATCATGGCCATTACGCAAAAACACCGGATCTTCGCGGTCAACACCCCACTGGGCGAAGATGTCCTGGTCTTCTATCGTATGATCGCGACCGAGCAACTGGGACGACTGTTTGAATATGAAGTAGAAATGCTCAGCGAAAAAACGTACATCCCGTTAGCGGACATGCTGGGCAAGAACGTCACGATTCGCATGCAATTGCCGGAAGCGCGCGGGGCGGGGACTCGTTATTTCAACGGTTTCGTGACCCGCTTCAGCTATCTGGGGATGCGCGGGATGCGCTACGGTGCTTACCGGGCCATCCTCAACCCCTGGTTGTGGTTTCTGACCCGCACCGCCGATTGCCGAATTTTTCAGAACAAGACCGTTCCCGCCATCATCGAGTCGATTTTTCAGGAACACGGCTTTACCGATTTCAGAAAGGCGCTCAGCGGTCAATATCGGAGTTGGGAATACTGTGTACAGTATCGGGAAACGGATTTTAATTTCGTCAGCCGCTTGATGGAGAAGGAAGGTATTTACTATTACTTCGAGCACGAAAACGGTAAACATACCCTGGTGCTGGCGGATGACTACAGCGCTCACAGCGCATTTCCCAATTATAGCGAAGTGCCCTATTACCCACCCGACGCCATGCAGTGGAAGGAACGCGACCATATTTATGAATGGGTGGTCGAAAAGCAGGTGCAGCCGGGCGGTTACGCGCTCAACGATTTCGACTTTGTAGCGCCGACCAAGAATTTGCGCAAAGTGCTGTCCATGCCGAAAAGCCACGCCATGGCCAAATTCGAGATGTATGACTATCCCGGCGAATACACCGAGCCGGGCGATGGCGACAATTACACCAAAATCCGCTTGCAGGAATTGCTGGCCCAACACAAGGTGGTGCGGGCGGACGGGGTGGCGCGTGGGCTGGCGACCGGCCATTTGTTCACACTGACCAACAGCGGCGACCAGAATCAGGATCGCCAGTACCTGGTAGTCTCCGCCACCTACGAATTGCAGGCTGATCCCTATATATCGGCACCGACGCCTGATGCGAGTAAACCCTACCAGGTGCGCATCACCGCGATTGACGCCCAGCAACCCTACCGGGCGCCGCGCATCACGTCCGCGCCGGTGGTTCAGGGACCGCAAACTGCGATTGTCGTTGGCCCCCAGGGCGAAGAGATTTACACCGATCAATACGGCCGGGTGAAATGTCATTTTCACTGGGACCGGCATGACAGCGCGGACGAGAAAAGTTCCTGCTGGATTCGCGTCGCGCAAAGCTGGGCGGGCAAGAAATGGGGCGCCTTGTACCTGCCGCGCATCGGCCAGGAAGTGATCGTGGATTTTCTGGAGGGCGATCCCAATCGGCCAATCGTCACCGGACGGGTCTATAACGGCGCGAACATGCCGCCCTACGCCCTGCCAGACAAGAAAACGCTGTCCACCCTCAAAAGCCTGTCCAGCAAGGGCGGGGGCGGATTTAACGAATTACGCTTTGAGGACGACAAGGGCAAAGAACAAATTTTTCTGCACGGCGAGCGGGATGAAGACATTCGGATCAAGAACGACGCCCGCGAGTGGATTGGCAGTGAACGGCATTTAATCGTCAAGAAAAAACAGTTCGAGCAGGTCGAGGGCGAAAAGCATCTGATCGTCAAATCAGGCGACGGCGGCAGCGGCGATCAGTTGGAGAAAGTCGCCGGTGAAAAGCACCAGGAGGTCGGCGGCGATCATAATCAGAAAGTGGGCGGTAGCCTGTCCCTGAAAGTAGGTCAGGATCAGCAGGAGAAGGTCGGGATGAATCATGCCCTGGACGCGGGCATGGAGATTCACCTTAAGGCCGGGATGAAGGTGGTGATCGAGGCCGGGATGCAGTTGACGATCAAGGCGGGCAGTAGCTTTATCGACATTAATCCCGGCGGGATTTTCATCAGCGGTACGCCGGTGGTGATGATTAACAGCGGCGGTTCGGCGGGTTCCGGGTCGGGCAGTTCGCCCGATGCGCCGAAGGCTCCTACCGCACCTAAAGAAGCAGCGGATGATCAGTCCGGCGAAGTGACCAGCGCCCAGGCGACGCCGATTCAGAAGCAAGGTCAGTCACTGGATTCGGTGGCCGTGGGTAGCTATCAGAAAGGCCCACAGGCGCAGGCGCTGTCCAGCGCCGCCCGGTCGGGAACTCCGTTCTGCGAAGTTTGCGAGGAAGCTCGTCAACAACCGCAAAGCACCGCCAGTTCGCCGAGGTCCGCGCCATGAATACGCCCACTCCCGTGCAAGCAGTGCGTCAACAGTTGTTCACCGTCCCCGAAACCACGGTGTACGCGATTCTTGATGGCGCTTCAGTCCCCGAGTTGCCCCAAAACCTGGCGCGCTTCGGCGTGGCGGCGGAGTGTCTGTTCCGGGGCGAATTGGGGCCGGATATGGCGCAGGTTGCGCCGTATTTGGCGGTTGCGCCGCCGAATCATCCGTTCACTGAGTGGCTGTTGCAGGAAGGCTGGGGTCGGCATTGGGGCATTTTCGCCCTTAGTAAGGCGAACTTGCGGACGTTGCGGATGCATCTGCGCACTTTTCTCAAAGTCTATAGCCCGGATTTAAAGCCGCTCTATTTTCGCTATTACGACCCTCGGGTGTTGCGGGTTTATCTGCCGACTTGCAACGAGCAGGAGACGCGCACGGTGTTCGGTCCAGTGCTACGCTATATCATGGAAGGCGAGGATCCGGCGACCCTGCTGAAGTTCTGGGTTGAGACCGGCGAATGCAAGAGTGAAAAGGTGGCGCTGGCCAACATGTTATAGCAGTCTGGATTCAGTGATCGTTAAATATCGGCAGGGGACTGAGACATGTTGAGTATTCGCAAGGAACAGATGGAGGTGTTGAGCGCTTACATGCGCGATCAATTTGAGCAGCGCATGGTTGAGCATCTCCGGGCCACTTTCCCTGATCGCACCCAGGATATTCCGGACGAGAAGATTCGGGTGGTCGTGCAAAACAGCATGAAGAGAGCTGAAAGCTATAGCATTGAATATGAGGATGATATTCGGCGCTTTATCGAATATCTGGTGATCTACGGGACTCGGCTGGACACTCGGGAAGACGCTCGATGGATCGGCGATATTTTACGGCGTGATGATCTCAATGGCGCTGCGAAAATGGACCTGATGGACCGCCGCGAATTGCAAGTGCTGAGGGGGCAGACATGGGCAGATTGAGCAGACCTCTGAACAGCGCTGCGGTCAAGGCGGCGGATGACGAGTTCTACGCCAAACATCCAGAGTTGGTGAAGGATGGCAAACGGATTCCTTTATCAGCCACAGATCCCGGTCAGGCTGATTTGCGCAAGGAATGGGCGGAACTGTATAAAAAACACGGTGGGAAGGAAGAAGGCGATGAAAAAAAACCACCTGCCAAAAAACCGGATGATCCTTGCGAAGTTTGTCCCGGGCAATGCAAGCCGATTGCAAGTCTGACCATTGTCGAATTGACCTATCATTCTGATCATGGCTTGCTGAAGGATGATAAAGCCGACTGGAAAAATGAGGGCGCGCTTTACCCGGAGCCGGAATGGACGCTTGCTAAACAGCATCCGATCAGTCACTCGATGAACGAAAAGGTATCTCTTGCACTCAAGATCAAAGTAGAGCCTGACGATGCCTGCCCGGAAAGCGGCGTACTGGAAGGTTCTGGTCCTGATAACCTGAAGTTCAAACTGGCGGGGGTTTCTTATAAGCCGGGGATCAATAATTTTACGCTGACTTCCGATAAAGAACTGTCGGAAAAAGTGCAAAAGCTCGATTTTGCGGTTGCCTGGACAGCGAAGGCTGAGTCAACCCAGGGTAGCGGTCAGACGAAAAATGAGATGTTTGTGACTCTGGATACGCCGATTGATGAAGGCGAGACGGAAGATGGAGTGACTTACAAGCGCATGGATAAGGCGGTCGAGTGGGTCGGCGCCGTAGGCTCCACTGATCCGCATGCCATTGTAGCCGCACTGATGAAGAAATTTCCTTTTTACACTCTGGAAAGAGATGTTGCTGTTCCAGAAAACTACGATCACCCGCAGTTCTTCAAGAAAGATGCCAGGGAAGCTGGCGCGTGGCCGATGGCTGATTACATCAGCAGTTCGGGAGAATGCCAGGCGATTGTTCGATTGGTAAGAGGCGTTATCAAGCAAGTGGGCTGTCCCGGTGAGGCCAAGACCGTAGTGATCTGGGCGGACCCGGACATTGACGGTGGTAAAACGGTCCTTGAAAAAGAGTTCCCTGCAACTACTCTGCACGGTAAAAAGAAAAAGGTAGGCGCAAAAACATGGTATACGGCATTAGCGGATAGCGATCCTGGGGGGATTGGCGCTTTATTTAAGCCAGATGCAATTGGCATGAACGCCTATGAGGCTTGCCTGAAATTCACTCATAATAAAGTGACCAAATATTACGGTGGCGGGGCGGGAGTTTATGATTCCAAAGATGAGGTTATCCACGCTTTTCACGCGCTGGTATGGTACAGTGTTGAATATGATTCAGCAGGTAACGGTCTCTATCGAATTGAGGAAATTGTTCAGCGGTATTGAACATACTGAACGGAATGCGCATACAGCCTCGTTCATCATTGTTCTTGTCACGCTTTTTTTGGTGACGGTTCCAGGGTATTGCAGAGGAGGACAGGCTTTGGAAGGTAAAGAACTGGTTTCCGCATGGTTAAGATCAGTGGCTCAAGTTCCGCTGAAAACATTCATTCCTGTTGACAGTTTCCAGGATTTACCCGCAAGGGCCAGAGGCGATTCCTCATTTTGGTCTGAAAGATTTTTCTCGGATTCAGCGCACCCCCACAAACAGACTGATAAAGTACAGCATGGTGTTCACGTTGCAACTGAGAATACGCCAGACCTGATTCTTTATCAGTATCGGGTCAATGATCTAGAACTCACAGTGATTGAGTCAATTAATTTTACTATGGTTTTTGTAGGAAGCATCGCTCTGTTCAATATGCTTGAACGGAACAGGCCCGATGTGATCAACCAGGCGGCGAAGACGCTTTTGAATCTCAAGGATGACAATCATCAATGGGTTTTCCAGTTTCCAGAAAAACTTGATGACAACGCCATGTTTTCGACAAGCCCTGATACGGACCCATTTAGCATGTACTCTTGGGCAGACAGAGCCGATGGAGGGATCCATAGAAGAGTGCTTTATTTTCTCCTCTTCAAAAAAGCGCCTGAAAGGATGGGTTATCAAAATACGCAAAGTTGGTTTGATCCTGCGTTCCGCACCAAATGGCGTCGTCCCTGAATCGCGTTCTGCATTCAGTGGGATCAATATCAATACGCTCGCCTTGCTCCACACAACCCGGATGACTGAGAAACCGGGCTGTGCGCGCAAATGTAAAAATACAGCGCCTTATTTTTCCACCTCGCCCTTGAGCATCACGCCCTCCACGCCGACAATTCGCAGCCGGACGCCAGCGGGACAATCCTGATTGACCAACACCTTCCAGGTGCTGTCATCGACCCGAATTTTGCCATGGCCATTTACGACTGGCGCGTCTAGGGTGAATACCCGGCCGATATACTGACGGCTACGACGGTTTAGCAGGGGATCATCGGTGGGCGTTGGGCGTCGGCGCAGCCGCCACTGCCAACCGGCAATAGAGCCGAACGACAACACGGCGAACAGCAACGCCTGCCAGGCCCAGGTCAGATCCGGCAGGATGGTCAACGCCAGTCCCACCAGCAACGCCGCTATGCCGATCCACAGGAAAAAGAAGCCTGGAGAGATCGCCTCGATAGCCATTAACGCCACACCCAGCACCCACCAATTCCAGTAAGCCGGTTCCAGCAACCAGGTGCTCATGAACGGGCTCCCTTGCTGAGCGCCTGCTGCGCCAGTTCGGCGACGCCCGCCAGAGTACCCACCAGCCCTGAAGTATCGAGCGGCATCAGCAGGACCTTCTGATTGGGCGCCGCCGCCAGTTTCGCGATGGCTTCCACATATTTCTGCGCCACAAAGTAGTTGATGGCCTTGACGTCGCCCTTGCCAATCGCCTCCGACACCATCAGCGTGGCGCGGGCCTCCGCCTGCGCCAGCCGTTCGCGGGCTTCGGCGTCGCGGAAAGCCGATTCCTTGCGGCCCTCAGCTTCCAGGATCGCCGCCTGCTTCTGACCTTCAGCAGCCAGGATCGCTGCCTGCCGCTCGCCTTCGGCGGTGAGAATCGCTGCCCGCTTGTCCCGTTCCGCCTTCATCTGCCGGGCCATGGAGTCCACCAAATCTTTGGGTGGAGCGATGTCCTTGATCTCAATACGGATCACTTTGAGGCCCCACGGACTGGTCGCCTCATCGACCACGCTGAGTAGCCGAGCATTAATCTCATCGCGCTTGGAGAGCAGCTCGTCCAGATCCATTGAGCCCATCACCGTGCGGATGTTGGTCATCGTGAGATTGAGTACCGCCAATTCTAGGTTGTTGACCTCGTAAGCAGCCTTGGCGGCGTCCATCACTTGATAGAACACCACGCCATCGACCTGAACCATAGCGTTGTCTTTGGTGATGATCTCCTGCGAGGGAACATCCAACACCGTTTCCATCATGTTGATTTTATTACCGATACGGTCAACGATTGGGATGAGCAGATTCAGGCCGGGCCGCATGGTTTCGGTATAACGACCAAATCGCTCAACCGTGTATTCCATCCCCTGCGGCACAGACTTAACGCCCAGAAACACCAGGATAATGGCTAGAACGACCAGTCCGACAGCAAATGCGGAAAATCCCTCAAGCATGGCTTGGCTCCTCTGTGGTATGTGCTGAACCCGTCAACTTCGGGCGTCCAGTTCGGTGTGCAACGGCGCGTCATTTTCCGTCCAGGCCACGACCTGCCAACGTGGGGTTCCCTCTTCGTCAATATATAGCGAAGCGGAATCTGGTTCGATGCGTCCGGCGCCAGGGCGGGCGTTCAAAGCTTGCAAAGCGGCGGGCAGCACGGTGTCAAGATCGCGCAGCCAGGGACCGGGCCGCAAGGGTTGCAACGGCGAATCCGCCATCATTTCGCGCCATTCGGTTTCGTCAATCGCTTGGTCGAATTCCCGGTCCATCGCGGTCACCGCCAGATCGCGGTTTACCCCATCGAGCAGGATGTCAAAGCTTTGCAGTCGGCGGATGCGTCGTTCATACTGGCAGCGACAACTACGGAAAGAGTAGCGGAACTCACAGGGCGCCGTTGCTCCTTCCGCATCACGGGTCAATTCCACGACCACGGCTTCCAGCAGCGCATCGGGATCGGTGTGCAGGGCCAGGGGCCGGACGTATTCATAACCCGCCCGAACCGTTGTGATGAGGCCGGCGTCGGCGGGCAGCAACTGGCGGTCGACCATGATGGATAGAGCGCCTCCAGTAAATGGGTCAGCATCAATGCCGTGCTCGGCCAGCAATCGACGGGAGCGGCGATCAGCGGCGCGCAGGTACAAGCTGGTCAACGGCCAGGCTTGTCGCCAGACGCCGCTCAGCGCGCCGCGTAGACTCAGGCGAACCTGATTTTCGCCAGCGACTGGCCACAGCCAGCCTTGTGTAATCAGCGCTTGAATTTCGCGAGCGTAACTGTCCGCCAACAGGCGGGCCGGATCAAGGTCTGCGCGGCTGATTCTGGCCTGATCGGCGGCCTGCGGTAAAGAGGCGACCAGTTTACGATGCAGCGCGTACAGCGCCCGTGAATCCCAGACATCTTTCAGTTGCAGGCGAGCCAGATAGGCCGGCGCTGGTAGGCTATAAGGTAGATTAAAGTTGTTGGTGTCCAGCACCCGCCCGTCGTCGAACGTCGTCGAAAACTCGGTAAATTGCTGACGCGGCGGTTTGCCAGCGGTAAATTCGATATGGACGCTGATCGCGCCAATACCTTGGTCAGGCTGAAGCAACAGCCGCAGCCACAGCGTTGCGCCCTGAATCAGTTCGTCGCAGCGGAAATCGCCTCGCTGAACGAAGCCATCGGCCGCCAACGCCTCGGCAACGTCGGTCAAGGCAACCCAGGCGGCGTCGGGCAATTCAGCTTCAGTCAGCCGGACAAAGCGAGGCTGCGTCGGTTGCCGAACCCGCAGCAGGGCCAGCGGAACGCCGATCAGCATTTGCAACAGCAACAGGGGCGGCGCGACCAGCCACTTGAGCAAACGAACCAGCAGCACCAGCATGTAGGAAGGCAGCAGGACCAACCCGCGCAGCAGGGAGATTAGGAGAGCGCGCACGGGGTTTAGGTCTCCTCGTCCAGGCGTCCGAGGCTAAAAAACTGTCCCTGACTCCACGCCCCATAGTCGCGACCCTCCGCTGTCCGCCGTTCTTCGCCGTGTTCCACCAGTTCCAAGAAAACCGCCCGACTCAACAGCGCCCGCAGTCGGCCACGGATATGGATGTAAGGGGCCGGTTCGCCGTTGGGGATGGGGTATTCGACGATCAGCGGATGATCAGGGCCGGCAACGACGACATCGCCGACAGTGGTGGTGAAGGTCAGGCATTGCTCAGGACCGACGCCGGTCGCGTCGAGTCGGATAGCCAGGAACGGGGCGTCATCGACCTGGATTCGCCATTTCTCGACTGGCGTGACCAGATAATAATGGCCGTCTTCATCACAGCGCAGAATAGAGGCGAATAGTCGGACCAGCGTTTTACGCTGAATAGGCGTTCCTTCATGACGCCAAACGCCGTCGCGGGCAATGCGCAAGTCCATGTCGCCGAGCAGAGGAGGATTCCAGCGGTCCACCGGCGGCAAAGGTCGGTTAGTAGAATTCAGCAGGGTCGCCAGAGCAGCGAGATCGGGTGCGGGATTAGGCATGGAGTCAGGTCGCGGCCAGAAGTTCGACTCATATTATAATGAATCGACGATGACCGTGATGCGGACTCCCTTGGGCGAAGAAAACTGCATCCTGTTGCTCGTTGCTCCCCCGATCTTCGCAACGAAATCGGGGGAGCAGGGCAGGATCAGCCTTCGATAGTCACCCGTTGCAGGTCGCGGTAAACCCGCATGACCCGGTCCGCGTAAGAGGAGCGTGTACCCAGGCTGCCGTTATATTTCAGCAACGCCCGGCGCAGATTGCCAGAATGGGCATTGAGGTACTGGACCAGGACCCGGGAGCCCACATGGATGTTCTTGGCTGGATCGAACAATTGCTGGGAACCGCCGATTTCCCTGACTGAATCCGGATGATACCTGGGCATGACCTGCATCAGGCCACGGGCGCCGACCCGGCTAACCGCCCGTTCCTTGAAGGTGGATTCGATGGCGATGAGAGCCAGAATCAGCTCCGGTTCCAAACCATGGCGCTCGGCGTTGCGGACGGCTTCATGCACGATGTACCGGGCCTTGGGTTCGGAAATTTGATACTTTTGCTGAATATGCCCGGACAAACGGGTGATTTTCTGTTGTGTGGCGGGCATGGCGGCGGGCGTGGCGGTGGTGGAGTTGGCGGCGGCGTCTTCCGCTTCCACGGCCATGGCGATGAGTTCGTCGCCACGGACGATCTCCGGCGATTGAGCCAGCACTGTTATGGGTACTAACATGACCACACATAGCAAGCCTGACTTAAGGGTCAGAGTAAGCCTATCCTTGAGGCATCCCGTGAATTCCATAAAGACCTCCGTCGTTAATCAGCACGAACTGATAGTGCTCGATGGATTCGGGTCCCTGAGTAGGCGGTAGACCTTCCTTGGTGCGAACTGGAGCTTTTTCCAGTCGCCGCGAATCCGACCTAAGCAACTCCGGCAGTGGGCCTGCCAGCCTATTTCCGGTGTCGCCTGACGTTCCTGGGCCGCATTTCGGCCCATGGCAGGAACATATTGCAATACAACATTGCGTCCCTATGAAAGCACAGAAAAAAAACGATTTGCAAGTATCTAATTGGCAAATAGATATTTCAAAGAATCTGAAAAATTATTTTAAATTCAGTGTTCATTTGACTTTTTTTTTTTAAAATCAATGTATTATTTAAAAAATTATTTTAACGGCTAAAAAATAAAAAAATTATAAAAAACAAAAACTTAATTTTTTTTTGATTTTTTGGCAAATAAGAACATTTTTCTTGCGAAGAAAATTTGGATTGACGATGGGCGTATTTCACAAATTTGGCGTAGACATAAAAAAATAACAATAAAATCAATATATTGATTTTTCATGATTAACACGCTCCAACTTCATGAAATTTAATTTTAATATATTGAAAGTATTAAATTTTTTTATGAATCATCCACCTGGATAAATTGAGAGATCGACAAAGGGGTTGCGGTGAGGGCGATCTACAGGCTTGGCGGTCGGTGGGTGAAGAGTACAATCAGGACGGGGCGGCGAAAACATCCTGCGGTTCCTTCAACCCCTGAACATCACCGGGAAGAGGGTGCGAAAAATAGCCGCATGAACGACTGATGAGGAGCAGCGACGATGGGTAATCGACTTTCAAAAATTTATACCCGCACGGGTGACCAGGGGATGACCGGCCTGGGTAGTGGCGAACGGGTGGCCAAGGACTGCCCGCGTATTGAAGCCATCGGCGCGGTGGATGAACTGAACTGCGCGATAGGACGGGTGCTGGCGCATGATCTGCGCCGCCCGGTCTGCGAGTGTTTGGAAGAAGCCCAGCACCGCCTGTTCGACCTGGGCGGAGAACTGAGCATTCCGGGGTATCAAGCGATCAAGACTGAGGATATAGCTGCATTGGAAGCGGTGCTGAACGATTTCAATGAGCAATTGCCGCCGCTCAAGGAATTCATTCTACCGGGAGGAAGTCGGGGAGCCGCCGACTGCCACGTTGCGCGGGCGATTTGCCGGCGCGCCGAACGGCGGGTGATCTCGCTCGCGCGAGAAGAAACCATCAATGAACCGGCTCAGATTTATCTGAACCGGCTGTCCGACCTGTTATTCGTCTTGTGTCGGGTGATCGCCCGCGATGAGGGCGGTATGGAAGTATTATGGCGAAATCCTGGCCGAACCTGAGTGGGTCAGTTATTAGCCTGCGGTCCTCAATCCAGACCCAGTTTTTTCAACCGATAGCGTAGCGCCCGGAAACTAATGCCCAACTTTTCGGCAGCGGCGGTCTTGTTATAGCGGGTAGCTTCCAGCGCCCGCATGATCGCCGCTCGCTCCAGGTTTTCCAGATAACCTTCCAGATCGTTGACTACCGGCGCCGAAGGATAGGGAACCGTCTTGGGTTCGAGGTCAACCGGGGTGAGTGGTCGTTCAGTTACCGGTTCGCTGCGCGGGGAGGCCGGAATCGGCGCTGGCCGCAGCGGCCGGGAGAGGGTTTCATTGATCGGCGGTGGCCGGGAGAGAGCCTCACTGACTGGCAGCAATAAATCGTCGGCCTGAATGACTTCGCCTTCGCAAAGGGTGAAGGCTCGTTCCAGAATGTTTTCCAATTCACGGATGTTGCCCGGGAATGAGTAAGCCCGCAACGCCGCCAACGCCGTCGGCGCCAGTTTCGGACGTGTCTCCCCCGACGTTTGACCCAGCCGATCCAAAATCGATTCAACCAGTTCCGGAACGTCCTCGGGATGTTCGCGCAAGCTCGGCAACCGCAACTGGATTACATTCAGACGATAGAATAAATCCTGGCGGAAAGAGCTGTCCTGCACCAGCATCGCCAGGTTCTTGTGCGTAGCGCTCAGAATGCGCACATCAATCGCCATTTCCACCAGCGCGCCGACTGGACGCACCGCTCGCTCCTGAATCGCCCGCAGCAACTTGACCTGCATGTGGGCGGGCAATTCCGCAACCTCGTCCAGGAACAGCGTACCGCCTTGCGCCGCTTGGAATAGTCCGCTCTTGTCTTGGGCCGCTCCGGTAAAACTGCCTTTTTTGTAGCCAAAAAATTCACTTTCCATCAAATGTTCGGGAATGGCTCCACAGTTAACCGGCACGAAAGGTTTGTCGGCACGCGGTCCCGACAAATGGATCAATCGGGCGGCCAGTTCCTTGCCGGTGCCGGACTCGCCATTGATGAGGATGGGCGCCTGGCTGCGGGCCAGCTTGGCGATGAGCGTTCGCACCTCGGCCATCGCCGCCGATTGGCCGAGCAGGATCGGGCGGTTGTCGCTGGGCCGGCTCTCGCCGTTGCGATTCAGCCGCAACGCGGTCGCTACCATGTTGCGCAGAACGGCCAGTTCAAACGGTTTGGAGACGAAATCGAAAGCGCCCAGCTTGAGCGCCTCGACCGCGCTCTCGACATTGCCGTGGGCGGTGATCACGGCGACCGGCAGACTGGGATAGTGCTTTTGAATGTGCGCCACCAATTCCAGCCCGCTACCGTCGGGTAGCCGCAGGTCGGTAATACAAAAACTGAACGGCTGGCGCTTGAGCAGCGCACGCGCTTCGCTCAGATTCTGCGCTGGCAGGCAGGCAACGCTCAACGGCGTCAGGGTCATTTCAATCAATTCACGAATGTCGGCTTCATCATCCACAATCAAGGCATTGCAGGCATCCATTAATTCATCTCCGGTGCGGGACTCGGGGGAACGAAGGTGAGGCGGAAACAGCTACCGCCCCCGGCCATCGGCAGATATTGCAACTGGGCCCGGTTGGCTTCGCACAGCTCCCGGGCCAGATATAGGCCTAGACCGGTCCCCTTGGCCCGGGTAGTGAAAAAGGGTTCAAACAAGTGGGGAATATGCTCTGGCGCGACTCCGGGACCGGCGTCGCGCACGTCCAGAAACGGTCGCCCGTGACTATTTTCCTGGCCGGCGTACAGTTCGATGCTGGGGGTTTCGCCCGGTCGGACCCCATATTGACAGGCGTTGGCGCACAGGTTCCAGAGCACTTGGCGCAACTGGTGCGGGTCGAAGAGGACAGCCAGTTCGTCCTGTTCCACGCCCTGACGCCACTCAGGCGCTGGGCCTTCCATGCCACGCAGGAATTCCTCGCGGAAGGTCGCCAACCAAGGCGCCAACAGCAACCGTTCCGGTTTAACCCGGTCGCGTCGGGCCAGATCGAGGACATCGCTGATAATGCGGTTAGCGCGCTTCACATTGTCGTGAACGATCTGCGCCAGCCGTCGATCACTGGCGCTGGCGTTGGTCGATTCTTCGAGCAATTGGGCGGCGTGACTGATCGCCGTCAGCGGGTTACGGATTTCGTGAGCGATGCCGGCAGTCAAGCGCCCCAGCGCCGCCAGCTTGATTTGCTGCAACTGCGCCGCCGTCTGGTCAGAATCTTCCAGCAAGATCAGCACATTGGCCGCCTGGCGACCACTGAGCCGGGTAAAGCGCGGAATCAACTCCGGGCGATATTCCGCTGGACGGAAGGGAGAAACCTCGGGAACACCCTCATGCAGCCAGCGCTTTAGACCCTGCGCCAACGGCGGCGAGACGTGTTCCAACGCGCCTCCCGAAACGGCGTCCAATGCGCCCAGCCATTCGCGGGCCGTATCGTTTATCAGTTGAATCTGGCCGATGGTATCGACGACGACGACCCCGTTTTGCAGGTGGCGAATGATGCCTTGGTTCAGTTCAGCGACTTCCAGCAGTTCCCAGGTGCGCTGCCGGGCCAGCGCCTCGCCGCGCCGGGCGCGTTCCGCCAGGGCATAGGTCAGGCCAGCGGCGGCGAACAGCACGGCGCCCAGTACGCCCAGCCGCACCCAATCGTCGGTAGTGTTATTAAGTTGCGCCCAGAAGCCGTCCCAACCCTCTGGGCCGCGTTTCAGCCGGGCCAGCGTCTCGGCGTATTGCCAGCTATCGAACATCCAGGAGCCGATCAACAGAAAAAAGCCCAGCGCCGCCGCTAGCAGCGCCGAAATTAGCGGCAACAAGATGCCGTGAGCGGCGACCGCAGCGATTAACAGGCTATTCAGACTGCTGGACAGGCCGCCCGATGCGTTGATAATGACGGTGAGTACGGTCAGATCGACCAGCATTTGCAAATGGGCTTGCACCAGGAGCTGTGGTCGCCGCCAATAACTACCCGCGATAGCGACCATCGCCAGCGTCAGATAAGCCAGCGCCGCGCCCAGAAACTGATGTGGATCCTGCTTGCCAAAAAGCCGACTTTGTTCATCCATGGCGAACGCGATCAGCAATAGCGCCGCCAGCACCAGACGATAAATGTTCGTGGCCCGGAACACTAGCCACAGGCGGCGGCGATCCGTGAAACGGTCGGTGTAGAGGCTGGCGAACGGATCGGGCAGGGACATAAGGGTTGGCGTGCGGCGATGGGTTTCTATTATAAGGGTGACGATGCGCCTCATATTCTAATGGCGCAATCTCGACAATACATATTGCCTTTCCACCTGAGTCGCGCCTATCCCGAACCACCCCGGCGCTGCGCGCTGCCCTTCGTTAGCCAAGCAGGGGAATAAGGATGTCCAGAGATCACCGGGAAAGACGATAAATCCCACTTTCATGCAGGGTGATGCGCCTTACTATTCTAATTCCTCCTGGCGTCGGACGGGCTGATTTTTTCGGCAGGGCGGCAGTGGCCTGACAATCTTGCAATAGGGGCGTGAAGATCAGGGGATTTCGGCATACAATGGCAGCTTCAACACAAGAGGGGGATGTACTCCACATGAATCTGCACGAATATCAAGCAAAAGAACTTCTCCAGCAATTTGGCGTGGCGATTCCCAAGGGCATCAAGGTCACTTCCCAACAGGAAGCGATTGAGGCGGCCAAACAAGTCAGGGAAGGCGGACCGTGGGTGGTTAAAGCCCAGGTCCACGCCGGTGGTCGCGGCAAGGCCGGCGGCGTCAAATTCGTTCGCACCATTCAGGACGTTGAAGAGGTTTCCGGTCGCCTGCTGGGGTCGACCCTGCACACGCATCAGACCGGACCCGAAGGCGTCAAGGTTCACCAGTTACTGATCCAGGACGGCGTGGACATTGCCAAGGAGTATTATCTGAGCTGTCTGGTGGACCGCAGCAAGAAGCGCGTTATTTTGATTGGCTCTTCCGAAGGCGGCATGGATATTGAGGAAGTCGCGGCGAAGACCCCGGAAAAGATTTTGACTCTGGCCATCGACCCGGTTGCTGGCTTCCAACCCTATCAGGCTCGTGACCTCGGCTTCAAAATGGGCATGGGCAAAAAGGAAGTCGACCAGTTGGTTAAGGTGGTGAATGGCGTTTACAACCTGTTCATCCAGAAAGATTGCAGCATGGTCGAGATTAACCCGCTGATCGTGACCACGGACGGCCAGGTCATGGCGTTGGACGCCAAGGTCAGCCTGGACGACAACGCCTTGTACCGGCACAAGGACACCGCCGAAATGCGCGATCCCACCCAGGAAGATGAGCGCGAGCATATCGCTCACGAGATCGGCCTGAACTATGTGGCGCTGGATGGCAACATTGGCTGCATGGTGAACGGCGCTGGCCTGGCCATGGCCACCATGGACGTGTGCAAGCTGCATGGCGGCGAGCCGGCCAATTTCCTCGACGTCGGCGGCGGCGCGACTGCTGAACGCGTAGCCCGCGCCTTCAAGCTGATTTTGTCCTCGTCCAAGGTTAAAGCCATTCTGGTCAACATCTTCGGCGGCATCGTTCGTTGCGACACCATCGCCGAGGGCATCATCGCGGCGGTCAAGGAAGTCGGTCTGACCCTGCCAGTCGTGGTCCGTCTGCAAGGCACCAACGTGGAAGCGGGCCGCGAAATGCTGGCCAAGTCCGGCATGAACATTATGGCCGCTGACGATCTCACCGACGCCGCCAAGATGGCGGTGGCCGCTGCGGCGAAGTGATCCGGCGCGCATTCGGTTTCCACGATCCAGAGAGAATAAGACGACCATGAGCATTCTGATTAACAAAGACACCAAGGTGATTTGCCAGGGCTTTACCGGCTCGCAGGGGACGTTCCATGCTGAACAGGCGATAGCCTATGGCACGAACCTGGTCGGCGGCATCAGCCCCGGCAAGGGCGGCTCCATCCATCTCGGCAAGCCCGTTTTCAACACCGTGTATGAAGCGGTCGCCGCCACGGGCGCCAACGCCACGATGATCTACGTACCAGCCGCGTTTGCCGGCGACGCGATTCTCGAAGCGGCGGATGCTGGCATTAAAGTGATCGCCTGCATTACCGAAGGCATTCCGGTTACGGACATGCTGAAAGTCAAGGCAGTGTTGACAAACAACTACCCGGATGTATATCTGATTGGCCCGAACTGCCCCGGCGTGATTACTCCCGGCGCCTGCAAGATGGGCATCATGCCCGGCCATATCCACCTGCCCGGCAAGATCGGCATCGTCTCCCGCTCCGGCACCCTGACCTATGAAGCGGTTTATCAGACCACGCAGGCCGGCCTGGGCCAGAGCACCTGCGTCGGTATTGGCGGCGACCCGATCCACGGCATGAGCTTCGTGGACGTGCTAAAGCTGTTCAAGGATGACCCGCAGACCGAAGGCATCGTGATGGTCGGCGAAATCGGCGGCTCGGCTGAGGAAGAAGGCGCCGAGTTCATCAAGGCCAACATTAAGAAGCCGGTGGTGGCCTACATCGCGGGCGTGACAGCGCCTCCTGGCAAGCGTATGGGCCATGCTGGCGCCATTATCATGGGCGGAAAGGGTACGGCGGCAGACAAGTTCGCGGCGCTGGAAGCGGCCGGCGCCAAGATCGTTCGCTCCCCGGCGGACATCGGCGAGGCGATGAAGGGCTTCTTTAAATAACCGTTGTTTTTGACCCTTCAGCGCGGGGTGCAATAGCAAAAGCCTATTGTGTCCCGCGCTTTTTTTATGCGGCAGACTTGAGCGGGCGGAGGCGTTGCCGCATCCTGCGCAATCCCACGTTTTATTTTGACTCGGGTGCAGCCCATGATTGATGTCTCTCCCTCCTTCCGGGTCGTCATGGCCCAACTGAATTTCCTGGTCGGTGACATTGCCGGTAATGTCGATAAAATCGTGACGGCGGCGGTTGAAGCCCGTGATCGATTGCAGGCGCGCTTGATCGTGTTCCCGGAATTGACCATAACCGGCTATCCACCGGAAGACCTGTTATTGCGTCCGGGGTTTATCCGCCAGATTGATCCGGCGTTACAACGGTTGTGTCGGGAAATTCAAGGCATTTCTGCTGTCGTGGGCTGTCCGCTGTCAACGCCGGAAGGATTGCGCAACGCCGCCGTGGTGCTGGATCGAGGCGAAATCTGCGCCCGTTATTTCAAGCAATGGCTGCCCAACTACAGCGTCTTTGACGAGAAGCGCTATTTCGTACCGGGTCAAGAGGCGGTGGTTGTGGAGATTGCCGGGGTGCGCGTGGGCGTCACCATTTGCGAAGATGTCTGGCTGCCGGGGCCGGTGGCGCAGGCCGCCGCCGGCGGCGCGCAAGTGCTGGTCAATCTCAACGCCTCGCCCTATCACGCGGGCAAGGGCGAGCAACGCCTGACCGCGCTCCAGCAACGGGTGTGCGAGGGCCGCATTCCCATCGTTTATGTCAACCTGGTCGGCGGCCAGGATGAACTGGTCTTCGATGGCGGTTCGATGGTGGTTAGCGCGGATGGCGTCTTGACGCAGCGCGCGCCCTTTTTCACTGAGGGGCTGTACCCGGTCGATTTCCAGACTTCCACCCAAAAGATGTTGCCGGTTCCCGGCGAAGTCGCGGGGGAGCAGGAGCTGGAGGAGGGGATTTATCAGGCGCTGGTGCTGGGGGTGCGGGATTATGTCAATAAAAACGGTTTTCCCGGCGCCGTTTTGGGATTATCCGGCGGCATTGACTCGGCGCTGACTCTGGCGATTGCCGTCGATGCGCTGGGGCCGGAACGGGTTGAAGCCGTGTTGATGCCGTCGCGCTACACGGCGGACATGAGCAATACCGATGCGGAACAGGAAGCCCGGGCGCTGGGCGTGAAGTATGCTCTCATGCCGATTGAACCGGCCTTTCAGTCCTTTCTGCACATCCTGCAACCGGTGCTGGCGGGTCGGCCGCCGGATACGACCGAGGAGAATTTGCAGGCGCGGTGCCGGGGCGTGTTGCTCATGGCGATTTCCAACAAGACCGGCAAGCTGGTGCTGACCACTGGCAACAAGAGCGAAACGGCGGTTGGCTATTCCACGCTGTATGGCGACATGGCCGGGGGCTTTGCGCCGATCAAGGATGTGCTGAAAACCACGGTGTACCGGCTGGCGGCTTGGCGCAATCGTCAGTCGCCGGTGATTCCACAACGGGTGATCGACCGTCCCCCCTCGGCGGAACTGCGCCCCGATCAGACGGACCAGGACAGTCTGCCGCCCTATGACGTGCTGGATGCGATCCTGCACGGCTATGTTGAAGAAGACCGTTCGGTGGAGGAGTTAATCAAGGCCGGTTTTGACCCGGCGCTGGTGGAACGGGTGGCGCGCCTGGTGATTCTGAACGAGTACAAGCGTCGGCAAGCGGCTCCGGGGGTGCGGATTACGTTGCGCGCCTTCGGGCGGGACCGGCGCTATCCGATCACATCCGGGTTTCGGCGTTGAGGTGCGGCTGCATCCCCTGCAAGAGCGCCTTGAACACTTTCGGATTGCCCGCAACGATGTGGCCGGATTTCATGAAGTCGTTGCCGCCGCTGAAATCACTGACCAGCCCGCCGGCTTCCTGCACGATCAACGCGCCAGCGGCGATGTCCCAGGGTTGCAGGCTCATCTCCCAGAAAGCGTCCAGCCGTCCCGCTGCGACATACGATAAATCCAGCGAGGCCGCGCCAGCCCGGCGAATTTCCACGCACTTGCCAAACAGGCTGTTGAAGAATTGAAGATAGGCGGGCTGATGCCGGGGATGGCGGAAAGGAAAGCCGGTGCCGAGCAGGGCGTTCTCCAGGGTGTTGATCCCGCTCACCCGGATGCGCCGGTCATTGATTTGCGCGCCTTCGCCACGTGAGGCGGTGAACATCTCCTGGCGGATCGGATCATAGACCAGTCCCGCTTCCAGCCGGTTTTTGTGACGGAACGCGATGGAAATAGCGAAGTGGGGAATGCCATGCAGGAAGTTGGTCGTGCCATCCAGCGGATCGATGATCCACTGGGACTCATCCTGGCCGGATTGCTCGCCGCTTTCCTCGGCCAGGATGCCGTGGTTCGGGTAGGTCTTGCGCAGAATCTGGATGATTTCCTGCTCGGCCTGTACGTCCGCTTCGCTGACGAAATCACTGGGTCTTTTCTCAGTGACGGTCAACCGCTCGAGTTGGTCGAAATGGCGCAGCAGGATGCGGCTGGCGCTGAGGGCGGCGCGCTTGGCGATAGTCAGAACTGGATGCATGGCGGGTCGGATCGTTGAAAGAGCAAGGCGTCCGGGTCATCCGGCGCGGGGCGTCATGATAGCAGAGTGGAGCGCGACATGGGCGGGGTCAGCCGTTGACGGGCAGCCACTGATCGAGGAAATCATCGAACCACTGATCGAGCGCGGCGTCATGGCGGGCATGACGCCGGCGTTGTTCCACAGCGGACTGCGCGCCGGGATGACGCAGTTCCTGCGCGCCTTCCACCAGCCAGCTTTCCAAAATAGTCTGATCGACTTCCGGGTGAAACTGAACGCCGAAGGCTTGGGACCCGTAGCGGTAAGCCTGCTGCGGAAAACGCTCGCCCGTCGCCAGCAGTTCGGCCCCGGCAGGCAGAGCAAAGCCCTCGTGATGCCAGTGGTAAACGTGCAGCGGCGTCTTGAACACGGCTTGACCGGCCGGGGTCGGTTCAATCGCGAAATAGCCGATTTCCGCCAATCCCTCTGGATGAGGCTGAACCGTCGCTCCCAGCGCCCGCGCCAGCAATTGCGCCCCCAGACAGACGCCCAGAAACGGCTGGCCGGACTTCAGCGCCTGGGGAATCCAGTCCAGTTGCGCCCGGATGCCCGGTTGTTTACCGTCATCGTTGGCGCTCATCGGCCCGCCGAATACGACCGCTCCGGCGTAACCGTTCATCCCATCCGGCAACGGCTGGCCGGACAGCGGGTAACAGTAATCCAGCCGGTAGCCGCGTTGGCGCAGCTTGCGGCCGCAACGGCCGGCGTCGGCGTCAGGGGCCTGCATAACCAGCAGCAGGCGGGGACGGCGCAGAGTATGGCGATTCATGGCTGACGGTCCTCCAGATCGGATGCGGCGTCTGCGCCCTGTTTCCGCCGCTGTTCCTTGAGCATTTCGGCAATCAGGAACGCCAGTTCCAGGCTTTGCGAGGCGTTCAGGCGTGGATCACATTGGGTATGGTAGCGGACGGCCAATCCCTGCTCGGTAATCGCCTGAGCGCCGCCCAGACATTCCGTGACATCTTGGCCGGTCAACTCAAAATGCATCCCGCCGGGATAGCTGCCCTCGGCGTGGTGAATGGCGAAAAAACGCCGCACTTCGTCGAGAATGCGATTGAAGGGCCGGGTCTTATAGCCGGTGCGCGATTCGATGGTGTTGCCGTGCATCGGGTCGCACGACCAGATCACCTGTCGGCCCTCCCGTTGCGCGGCCTGAATCAGCGGCGGCAGGGCGGCTTCAATTTTATCCGCGCCCATCCGGCTAATCAGGGTCAACCGGCCTGGCCAGTTGTCGGGATTCAACACATCCAGCAACCGCAACAACGTATCAGCGTCAGCGGTCGGCCCCAGCTTCAGGCCGATGGGATTGGCGACCCCGCGCAGAAACTCCACATGCGCGCCATCCGATTGCCGTGTGCGCTCGCCGATCCACAGGAAATGCGCTGAACCATCATACCATGCGCCGGTGCCCGGATCGCGCCGGGTCAGCGCTTGTTCGTAGCCGAGCAGCAGCGCCTCGTGCGAGGTGTAGAATTGCACCTGCCGCACCTGTGGATCGACAATGGTGTCCAATCCGCAGGCGCGCATGAAATCCAGCGTTTCACTGATGCGGCCCGCCAGATCGCGGTAACGGGCGCCCTGCGGACTGGCGCGTAGAAAATCCAGATTCCATTGCTGCACCCGATGCAGGTCAGCGAAACCGCCCTGAGCCAGCGCCCGCAGCAGGTTCAGCGTTGCCGCCGATTGCGAATAGGCGCGCAATTGCCGGCGCGGATCAGGGCGGCGGGCGGCGGCCGTGAAATCGAGATCGTTCACAATGTCGCCCCGGTAACTGGGCAGGGCCAGCCCGTCGCGGGTTTCCGTCAGGGCGCTGCGCGGCTTGGCGAACTGTCCGGCCATGCGCCCCACCTTGACGACCGGACACGCAGCGGCGAAGGTCAGAATCACCGCAATCTGTAACAGCACCCGGAAGGTGTCAGTAATAGTGCGTTCGTGGAAATCGGCGAAGCTTTCCGCGCAATCGCCGCCCTGCAACAGGAAGGCGCGACCGGCGGCGACCTCGGCCAGTTGTTGGCGGAGCGTGCGGATTTCGCCGGTGAACACCAGGGGCAGCGAATGGGTCAGCCGTTCCTCGACCTCAGCCAGTGCTGCGGCATCGTCATAATCGGGCATTTGCGCCGCAGGTCGTTCTCGCCAGCCGTTCGGCGTCCACGGAATTTGTGCGTGTTGTGGAGGTTGAGGCATCGTTGTTCCTGGAAGTTGCGTATGATTCGGCTGACCCGCCCACTGCGAGTCTGGAGCGCGAATTTCAGTCAAGAATAACCGATCTTAAATCACCATGAATGCATCCCTGATCGCCTGGCGTCCTTCTCCTTACCTGCTGCTGGTGCTGACCACGCTGTTCTGGTCCGGCAATTTTGTGCTGGGCCGGGCGGTGCATACCGTATTCACGCCCTTTACGCTGTCGTTCTGGCGTTGGGCGGTCGCGCTGGCGATTTTGTTGCCGTTCGTCTGGACTTCGCTGCGCGGGCAAGCGCTGTTGCTGCGCCGGCACTGGCCGATATTGCTGCTGCTCAGCGTGCTTGGCGTGGTCAATTTCAACACCTTCGTCTACATCGGTCTGCAAACCACCACCGCCACCAATGCCGTCATCATGCTGTCGATCACGCCGGTGCTGATTGTGGGGCTGTCATTTCTGCTGCTGCGCCAGAACGTGACGCTTTGGCAGGCGTTGGGGATTGTGCTGTCGCTGGCGGGCGTACTGGTCATTGTCGGGCGCGGCGACCTGGGGAGTTTGCTGGCGCGGCAAGTCAACGTCGGCGATGGGTGGATTCTGGCGGCGGTGCTCAGTTGGGCGCTGTATTCCGTCTGTTTGCGCTGGCGACCGGCGGCGCTGGAGCCGCTGAACTTTCAGACGGCGACCATGCTGTTTGGAATGCTCATCCTGACGCCGCTGTATGGCTGGGATTTGGCGCACGACCGGTTGTTTGAACTCAATATCGCCACGGTGGCCAGCATCCTGTATCTGGCGCTGTTTCCGTCCATTCTCGCCTATATCTTCTGGAATCGGGCGGTGGCGGAGCTGGGCGCCAACCGCACCGGCCAGTTTTTGCATCTGATGCCGGCGTTCGGGGCGATTCTGTCCATGCTTTTTCTGGGTGAGCGACTATCCGCCTTCCATGGCGCGGGCATCGCCCTGATTGCGGCGGGAATCTGGCTGGCGACGGTGTATGGGCGCAAAGCGAACTGACGCAGCGTCCGGCAACGGCAACGCCGGGTTTCAATCAGCCAGCAGCCAGTCGCGCACCACGGCGATCTGATCGCTGGCCATCAACGCCGGAGCATGGCCCATACCGGGGAACTCAATCAGTTTGGCCCTGGGGCCGCGTTCGGTCATGGCGACGGCGTCCGGGTGATCCAGCACATCGGAGTATGCGCCGCGCAGCACCAGGGTCGGGCAATGGATGGCGTCCCAGACGGGCCATAAATCGACATCTTTCAAATCCAGAGTCTTGAAGTTCTCGGCGATGCCGGGGTCGTAAGCCAGCGCATAGCGCCCATCCTCCAGTTGCCGGGCGCTGTGCAGCGTCATATGCCGCCACTGTTCATCGGTCAGGTTGCCGAAGGCGGCGGCGATAGTGCGCATGAAACGCTCCATTTTCTCGATGCTGTCATAGGCCACCACCTGTCCGACATAATCGGCGATCCGCTGTAAACCCGCCGCCGGGATGCGCGGGCCGATATCGTTGATGACCAGCTTGTGAATCGGCGTTCCGGCCTGGCTGGCCAGGAACATGCCGATCAGGCCACCCATCGACGTGCCGATGAAGTCCACCCGTTCGGCGTCGATGCGCGCCAGCAGGATCGCCAGATCGTTGACATAGAGCGGATAGGTGTAATCAGCCTTGTCAGGCAGCCAGTCGCTTTCGCCACGCCCGACCACGTCCGGGCAAATCACCCGATAGTCCTGTTCCAGCGCAGCGGCCAGAAAGTCGAAATCGCGGCCGGTGCGCGTCAGACCGTGGACGCAAACCAGTGCTTTGGCGTTATCGGGATGGCCCCATTCGGTGTAGTGAACGCGATGAAAGCCGTGGGGACCGAGGGCGCGGTAGTGGCGGGAGGTCATGGTCATAATAATGGTTATCCTGAATAGGGGGATGGAGCAGGTGAATAGCGACATTATCCGGCAAGCCGGGCAGAGTGGCTATAATGGGTAATTCATCATTCTGGAGAAAAAGTCGGCATGGCGATCCTGCATTACCTCGAAAACGGCCAGGGCGAGCCGCTGATTCTGCTCCACAGTGGCGGGATGAGCGGCGCGGAGTGGACGCCGCATCTTCCGCTGTTTGCTCGCTGCTTCCGGGTCATCGTCCCCGATCACCTGGGACATGGCCGCAGCCCGATGATCGCAGCCCGGCTGACCGTCGCCGACATGGGCCGGGCGGTGCTGAACGTGATGGATGAGTTGCAGTTGCCAGCCGCGCATCTGGTCGGCTCCTCCATGGGCGGAGCGGTCGCGCTGTGGCTCACCGTTCACGCTCCTGAACGGGTCAGTCGGCTGGTTCTGTACCGGATTGGCTACCGCAAGGATGAAGCTGCCTATAACGGCACCCGCAGCATGGCCGATCCCGCTTACTGGCGCAGCGTCGGGATGCATAAATGGTTGAGCGACATCCATCAGCCGCAGGGCGGGCCGGACGCCTGGGAAGACGTGATTTTGCGGGTGTCGGAAGCGCTGGAGCCGGCGACCTCGGATCACGCCCACGATCTGAAGATTCTGGAGCACATCGCGCAACCGACGCTGATTGTGGTGGGCGACCGCGATCCCGTGGCCCCGCTGGAGCAAATGCTGGAAATGTTCGGCGCGATTCCCAACGCCGGATTGTGGGTCATGCCTTACGCCACCCATGTCACCGCTGCCAACACCTGGCGGACGGAGTCGTTCGCGCTGGAAGTCACGCGGTTTCTGCAACGGCGCAATTAGCGGCGGCCCGGTCAGGAACGAGCCGGAAATTCCGCCTTGCGCACCCGGTGCGCCAGTTTGTCGAGCACGCCGTTGATGAAGCGATGGCCCTGTTCCGCGCCGAACAGTTTGGCCAGTTCCACCGCTTCATTGATGACAATCCGGCTGGCGATATCCGGGCGCTGCATCAGCTCATAGCCGCCAATGCGCAGAATCGCCTGTTCCACGGGATCAACCTGCGCCACTGGCCGGTCCAGCAGCGGCTGCAAAGCGGCGTCGATCTCCCCGGCCAGCGCCGGCACCCGCTGCACCAGTTCCTGAAAATATTCGGGATCGGCCTTGGGCAAGTCCAGATCAGCAAGGAACTGGCTGGCGATGATGGCTGGCTCCTGGCCGGTCAATTGCCACTGGTACAGCGCTTGAGCCGCGCAACGCCGCGCCCAACTGCGTTTACTGGAAGGATTTTTGTGCAACGGTTCGCTCACGGTTCAACCTTCCAGCCGGCGCAACAAGCTGACCATTTCCAGCACCGCCATAGCCGCCTCGACGCCCTTGTTACCGGCCTTGGTTCCCGCCCGTTCCACCGCCTGCTCAATCGTGTCCACGGTCAGCACGCCGAAACCGACCGGGATGTCATGTTCCAGCGAAACGCTGGCCAGCCCCTTGACGCATTCGCCGGCGACGTATTCAAAATGCGGAGTGCCGCCGCGAATAATGGCTCCCAGGGCCACAATACCGTCGTAGCGTTCGCTGGCGGCCAGGCGCTGGGCGACCAGCGGCAATTCAAAGGAACCGGGAGTCCAGATCAGGTCAATGCTGGTTTCCGGGACGCCGTGGCGACGCAGGGCGTCAATCGCGCCCTCGACCAGATTCTGGACGATGAAACTGTTGAATCGCGCTGCGACCAGGGCAAAGCGGGCGTCCTGTAGCAGCGCGAAGTCGCCTTCAAACGTGTTAATCGAGTAGTGCATAGCGGGCATTCCATAAGAAAAAGCTGAGGGAAAGTCAGGAAACGTATTCAACCACTTCCAGATTGAAGCCGGACAGACCGGACAGGCGCCGGGGCGCGCCGAGCACCCGCATCCGCCGCACGCCGATGTCGAGCAGAATCTGCGCGCCAATCCCGTAGGTGCGCAATTCAGCGGACGGATCGGCGGCGCGGGTGGAGTCGCTGGCGCCGAATTGATAATTGCGCATCCGCCGGATCAGCGTCGCCGGTTCCTCGGCGCGGCTCAGGAACACCAGCACGCCAGCCGGTTCGTTCGCCACCCGTTGCAAGGCGCTGCGCAATGGCCAGCCGCTATCGGACAGGCGTAAAGCCAGCAGGTCGCTGAGCAGGTGTTGGACGTGAACCCGCACGATGACCGGATCGCTGGCGTGAATTTCACCTTTCACCAGCGCGAAATGCACCTGCCGCCCGACGACATCCTGATAGGTCAACACCCGGAACGGACCGAATTCGGTATCCATCAGCGCATCCGCCATCCGCTCAACGGTCTTTTCATTTTGCATCCGGTAGCGGATCAACTCGGCGATGGTGCCGATTTTCACGCCATGCTGCGCCGCGAAAATCTCCAGGTCTGGCCGTCGGGCCATGCCGCCGTCCTCGTTGAGAATTTCGACGATGACCGCCGCCGGCTCCAGGCCCGCCAGCCGGGTGAGATCACAACCGGCCTCCGTGTGGCCGGCGCGGGTCAACACTCCCCCCGGTTGGGCCATCAGCGGGAAAATGTGGCCGGGCTGCACCAGGTCTTCGTGCCGGGCGTCGGGACGCACCGCAGTGCGAACGGTGTGGGCGCGATCATAGGCGGAAATGCCGGTGGTTACGCCCTGCGCGGCTTCAATCGAGACGGTGAAATTGGTCGAATACGGCGTCGCGTTGTCCTGCACCATCAACGGCAGGCGCAGTTGCTGGCAACGCTCGCGGGTCAGGGTCAGGCAGATCAGGCCGCGCCCGTAGCGGGCCATGAAGTTGATATCCTCCGGGCGCACCGCCGCAGCGGCCATTAACAGGTCGCCTTCGTTTTCCCGGTCTTCATCGTCCATGATGATGACCATGCGGCCCTGCCGGAGGTCGGCCAGGATGTCCTCGATGCGGTTCAATGCCATCACTTTTTCCAGAATCCGTGTTCACGGAGCAGGGCTTCGGTCAAACCGCCGCTGCCGGGTTGCGCGGCGCGGTCGCCCAGCAGCAGCCGTTCCAGATAGCGGGCGATCAGGTCTACTTCCAGATTAACCCGCCGGCCGGGTTTAAAATCGGCGAGGGTGGTTTCCGCCAGCGTGTGCGGGACGATGTTAAGTTCAAAAGCGGCGCCGTCGACTTTGTTGACGGTCAGGCTCACCCCGTCCACGCAGATCGAACCTTTTTCAGCAATGTAGCGGGCCAGCGTATCCGGGGCCTGAATCCGCAACCGCCAGGAGCGGCCATCGGGACGCCACTCAGTAACCGCGCCGATTCCATCGACATGCCCGCTGACCAGGTGGCCGCCGAGCCGGGTCGTGGGGGTCAGGGCTTTTTCCAGATTGACCGGGGTTCCCGATGACGCTTCGCCGAGGATGGTCCGCTCCAGCGTTTCGCGTGAAACGTCGGCCTGGAAACTGTTGTTCGACAACTCGACTACGGTCAGGCAGATGCCGCTCACGGCAATGCTGTCGCCAAGTTGCACGTCGCTTAAATCGAGCGGGCCAGTAGCGATGCGCAGGCGGACATCGCCGCCTCGGGGTTGCAGGGCTGTAATCGCGCCGACGGCGGTAATGATACCGGTGAACATGGCTGGCGTTCTCTAAGGAGATGAGGAATTATTTTGATAAAGATAAAAATGTTATATAAAAATAATGCTGGATTATCCTGACTCTATGCACCTCGTCGGACCGGGCGCAGCTTGATTCGCCAATCCCGCTCCACCGCCCGCATTTCCAGAATTTCCAGTTCCCGCCGTTCCTGCATCGTGACCAATTCCGGTAACTGGAACAAACCGCGCGCCCGGTCGCCGAGCAGGAGCGGAGCCATGTAGATCACCAGTTCATCCATCAGCCCGGCTTGCAACAGCGCGCCCGCCAGAGTTGCGCCACATTCGACATGGATTTCATTACAGTCGCGGCGGGCCAGTTCCACCATGACCCGGCGCAAGTTCAACTCCCAGTCACGGCGCGGCGTCACCATGATTTCAGCGCCCGCCGCCCGTAACGGCGCTTGCGCAGCAGGATCGGTGACAGCGGTGAAAATTAGCACCGAACCCGGCGACCCCAGCATTCTGGCCGTCGGCGGCGTGCGCAGTTCTGTATCGAGAATCACCCGCAAGGGTTGGCGCGCTACTTCCGGCAGGCGAACGTTCAGGTGAGGATCGTCAGCCAGCACCGTGCCAATGCCGGTCAGGATCGCCGAACTGCGCGCCCGCAGTCGTTGTACATCCCGGCGCGCAGCTTCACCGGTCAACCATCGGCTCTCTCCCGACGCCAGCGCGGTGCGTCCGTCCAGACTCATCGCCAGTTTGATGCGCACGAAAGGCCGGCCTTGCGTCATGCGCTGGATAAAACCGGGATTCAAGGCCCGCGCCTCCGCTTCCAGCAACCCGCACTCGACCCTTACGCCCGCCGTGCGCAACTGCGCCAGGCCCCGGCCGGCGACCTGTGGATTGGGGTCGGTCATGGCCGCGACCATCCGGGCCACGCCGGCGTTCAATAATGCATCGGTGCAGGGTGGAGTGCGGCCATGATGGCAACAGGGTTCCAGCGTGACATAAGCCGTCGCGCCCTGCGCCCGGTCGCCCGCCGCCTCCAGCGCCCTGACCTCGGCATGCGCCTCGCCGGCGCGCTCATGCCAGCCTTCACCGACAATATGGCCATCACGAACCAGCACACAGCCGACCCGGGGGTTGGGGTCCGTGCCGTATAACCCGCGTTCAGCCAAAGCCAAAGCTCGCGCCATGTGACGGTAGTCATCTGCTGACCCCGTGGAGAACCGATCAGACATTATTCGGGATTCGTTGCGCCAGGCGGTTGTTGCAAGCGCTCCACCTCCTCGCGGAAGGCGTTCACATCTTCAAAGCTGCGATAGACGGAGGCGAAACGCACATAGGCGACCGGGTCCACCCGGCGTAATTCGGTCATGACCCATTCACCGATCTGCTGGCTGCTCAGTTCCCGTTCGCTATTAGCGCGGATGTGGTTCTTCACTCGCAGGACGAGATCATCAATATGTTCGGCGCTGACCGGACGTTTTTCCAACGCCCGCATCAGCCCGGCGCGCAGCTTTTCCTCCACAAACGGCTCACGGCGGCCATCGCGTTTGACCACGGGCGGCATGAGCAATTCGGCTATTTCGTAGGTGGTGAAGCGTGCGTTGCAGCGCAGGCACTCGCGCCGGCGGCGCACCTTGTCGCCTTCCGCCGACAACCGCGAGTCAACAACCCGGGTGTCGGGCGTTTCGCAGAACGGGCAATGCACCGTCGCCGTCTCTTCAAGCGCTCATGCAGTCGCCGGCGATCAGCCGTAGACCGGGAAGCGGGCGCACAGCTCCGCGACCTGGCCGCGCACCCGGTCGATCACTGCTTCGTTCTCCAAATCGTCGAGGATGTCGCAGATCCAGCCGGTCAATTCGCGGCATTCGCGTTCTTTGAAGCCACGGGTGGTAATGGCCGGCGAGCCGATGCGCAGGCCGCTGGTGACGAACGGCGACTGTGGGTCGTTCGGCACGGCGTTTTTGTTGACGGTGATCCAGGCGCGGCCCAGGGCGGCGTCGGCGGCCTTGCCGGTGAGTCCTCTGGCGATCAGGCTGACCAGGAATAGATGATTGTCCGTGCCGCCGGAAACCACTTCGTAGCCCCGTTCGATGAAGACCCCAGCCATGGCGCGGGCGTTAGCGACGACCTGCTGTTGATACCCAACAAAGTCCGGTTGCAGCGCTTCCAGAAAAGCGACGGCCTTGGCGGCGATGACGTGCATCAAGGGTCCGCCTTGGGTGCCAGGGAACACCAGCGAGCTGAGCTTCTTTTCAATATCGGGATTCGACCGGGCCAGAATCAGGCCGCCGCGTGGGCCGCGCAGGGTCTTGTGCGTCGTGGTCGTGACCACATCGGCGACCGGGATGGGATTGGGATAAACGCCCGCCGCGACCAGACCAGCGACATGGGCCATGTCCACGACCAGATAAGCGCCGACCTGATCGGCGATCGTGCGAAAGTGCGGCCAGTCCACCACCCGCGAATAGGCCGAGAAGCCGGCGATAATCATCCTGGGCTTGCATTCCAGCGCCAGCCGCTCTACCTGGTCATAATCAATTTCGCCGGTAGCCTCGTTCAGACCGTATTGCACCGCTCGGTATAGTCGGCCAGAGAAATTGACCTTGGCGCCGTGCGTCAGGTGGCCGCCATGCGCCAGGCTCATGCCCAGGATGACATCGCCCGGCTCCAGCAGCGCCATGTAGACGGCGGCGTTAGCCTGGGAGCCGGAATGGGGCTGGACGTTGGCGTAATCCGCCTTGAACAACTGCTTGGCGCGGTCAATGGCCAGTTGTTCCGCAATATCAACGAATTCGCAACCGCCGTAATAGCGTTTACCCGGATAGCCTTCGGCGTATTTGTTGGTCAGCACCGAACCCTGGGCTTCGAGCACCCGTGGGCTGGCGTAGTTTTCCGAGGCGATCAGCTCGATATGGGCCTCTTGGCGCTGTTTTTCGCCCTGCAGGGCGGCCTGCAACTCATCATCAAACCCGGCGATCCGCATTTCTCGACTGAACATGAGCAACCTCTGCAAAGGCAAGCGCCCGCAACCTTGCACAAAAGCACGGGCATGGAAAACGGGAAATCATACCCGATTTCGCCGGCAGTGAGCGGGAAATTGCCCATTTGACGCCGGTCGGAAACCGGCGTTCCCAGGAAGGTCAGCGCATCGGGGTTTCCAAAAAGGCGTCGATGACCGCGACCCAGGCTTTGCCCACATTGCGCAGATCGTAGCCGCCGCCGCCCAAGCCCAGAATGCGGCCCTCGGCGAACTCTTCGGCGATTTGGCACAGGCCAGTGGCGGCGCGGCGGTGGGCGCGGGAGGTGTAGTGCAAATGGGCCAGCGGATCGCCGTCCAGACCATCGGCGCCGCAGTTCACGATGATGAATTGTGGCCGCCACTGGCGCAGGAAAGCTTCGACCTTGTCCCACATCATCAGGAAGTCGCCGTCCGCCGACAGCGGCAGTAACGGGATGTTGAGCTTGCGGCCCTTGGCCTCGCCCTTGCCGACCTCGTGCGAAAAGCCGCTCTGCGGGAAGTTGTAGCGGCCGTCCTCGTGGATGTCGGCGAAAATGACCGTCGGGTCGGATTCAAACGGGTAAAACACGCCGTCGCCATGATGGGCGTCGATATCGACGTAGGCGATGCGCTCTAGCCCGTAGTCCCGTTGCAAAATCTTGATCGCGACGCCGGCGTCGTTGAATACGCAAAAGCCGGACGCCGTGTCGGGCATACTGTGGTGCAGGCCGGCGATGGGGATAAAAATGCGCCGCGCTTCGTTGCTCATCAGTTTGTGGGTCGCGTCGACGACCGTGCCGACCACTGTTGAGGCATCCTCGAATACGCCCTTGTAGGCGGGCGTATCGCCGTAATCCAGCAGACCATCGCCGGTTTTGGACAGGCTTTTGACCTTCTCGACAT
>Ga0209573_1000822_pt1 | contig 55893 bp, 44 predicted proteins | sample TNRBio252014_DNA_FD_185870 | JGI IMG/M metagenome (GOLD analysis project Ga0209573, IMG submission 185870) | Wastewater treatment Type I Accumulibacter community from EBPR Bioreactor in Madison, WI, USA - TNR Reactor_6/25/2014_ DNA (SPAdes)... | ecosystem: Engineered > Bioreactor > EBPR >...
CACGGGAGTCTGCTCGCACGCGGCGATCTCGGGCAGTTTCGGTTGGAAGGGCGGCATAAGCATGGCGTCCAGTATAGCCAATCGCACTATCGTTGGCAGCGTCTACCTGCAGTTAATGAGCATTTACTAAAAAAGACAGCACATGATTATTCATGCAGCCAAGTCAAACTGGGCGAAATTTTTCCATGTTCGCAAAAATAAGAAACGGCTTCTTTTACTATATTCTTATCAACACACTGGTTCGATGGATAACTTCCCAATTGTCCGCCAGCGACCACATCCTGATAGTCAGCATCAGACTTATCTGGGTCTAAAAGCGTATAAAGTTCTTCATCAACTTGAAAAGCGGCAAACACAATAAATTTTTCACCATCCCCTCCCACGGTTAAGGTCATATCATCACTAACCCAAAACTCGACCGAAGTTCTTTTCTTTCCATCGAGACGATCCAACGCAGCATAAGCTTGATCCAAATCCGTACATTGATGCTCGATAGTTTCAAGCTGAGCGCCAACCCATTCCTCTTCAAAAATTTTCTTTACTTTCATAAAAAATCCTCAAGTAGTTGGTTCGAAGGTTTGAGTTCCACTTGGCGAGTGAACCACAAGACGCTTTACCCCTAAATTTCTCGCAAGCGATCGCAGCCCTCCAGCAGGACCACATGCCCGGCACGGATCGCGATCAACGTGTAGTTCAGCTTCCTCGGCCGTGCCCGCCGCCCCATCATTGATCGCCTTTTGAACCGCCTCGGCTTCAGCATGGGTCTTGGTTTGAGCATTGACTCTAACCAAGGTTATTTTCGTCTTCGGGTTTTGGTTTTTTGAGTTAACACCTTGATATTCTTTTCCATTAATTTTTAGTATGGCAACGGTTGATACATCATCGTGCGAACCTGCCTTGGGAAGCTTAAGCCGCTCGCGTTCTTTTTCCAGCTTTTTTTTAATGGCAGGGACCGGGCAACTTTGCGTAACTCCTTTAGCTGGGCTACCAGGCTTCTTTTTAGAAGCCTTCTGTTGCAATTCCCTTTTCTTTTTACTCAGACCATTTGGCATCGTCACGCTCCCCCGGTCACGCCAGCCATTTACCTAAATAATCCAAGGCACCTTTGTGGAGCAACTCGCCTTTTTTTATCGGATCGGTCAGCGCCGGATCCTTCAAAACCGCTTCCGCCCACGGACACTGTGGGTCTTGGTCGAACCCTCCACCTAATATGAACATCAAGCTGATATAAGCGGTGATTCCTTTTTCATCGGTAAGTCCGTAAGTTCTGGCGGACTGATAACCCTGCCGAACCAGTTGCCGAATGGCAACATCACCCACTGCTTGATATTTTTCGGGAAACAAGGCGTAGAGCAACTTCAGCATGTAGTCTCCAAAACTCAGTTCCCTATCCTCGCCCGTCCGTGACAGGGCGCTGGCCGGCAGTTCGCAAACCTTGCGCAGGGCGCGTTCCTCGTACTGGTTTTCCTGGCCCGCCGCTTCATTAAGAAAAGCCATGGCCCGATCATGGAGTTGGTCGATGCGGTCGCTGGGATCGGCGATATTCTCGTCCTTGAGAATCTTGGCCGCCCAAGGCAACTGAGGGTCTTGGTCAAAATAGCTGCCCAGCATGAACATCAGGCCCACGTAGAGATACAAATCGCGTTCGGAAACCAACTCGTACTGTTCCGCCCGCTCGATCCCCAGCCGAATCACCTTGCGTACCTGCTCCTCTCCAAAAATTTCGCAGTGCCTGGGAAAAAATTCCTTCAGGTGTTCAAGCAGCCGGTTCTCGAAATTATGGATGGCCGCCTGCTCAAAGGTTGCCATCTGGGTCTCGCGCATCACTAACATGGCTCGTCTCGCTCCGTCGTCCGCCAATCTCAGCCACCGATCAACACCGTCATTTCGCCCTTCGCGATCTTGTTGGGCGGACCGACCGCCTCCAGGATCGTGTCGCCCATGCGGCAAGCCGGCAGGTTATTGATAAAAACCGTCTTGCTGCCGTCGATGACCACACCGGGACCGTGCGGCGGAATTGGCAACGGTGTAGTACACATGTGAATATCCGCGCCCGCCGCCGCGCTGGTGATCATGCTGCCCATGGTGGACGCCGCCGTGGCTTTGGCGGTTTCCTCGGCCGCCTTGGCTGCTGGCGCGCCAGGTGTGCCCGCCGCCGCCAGCGTCGCCGCTTCCGCCGTCTTGATCACTGCGTCGGACGTTTGCTTGGCCGCCTGCAATGCGGGCGCGGCGGCGGCCAGGATTCCACGCCAGGCGGAAAGGAAACCGATCTTGACATCCAGACTGCCAGGGCCGCCCGTCAGCACCGGCGGCAGGGGATGCGCCACGGGGTCGGTGATGCGCGCGGCGGGTTTACCCGACATGTCAACCTCCTCTACCCAACGTCCCGAACCGGAAGCGGCGAGGTCAGCACCACCCGCTCTTTCCGGCATTCGTCGCCTTCGCGCCAGAATTTCAGCAGGGCCACGGGATTCTCGTCCTCCACGATATAGCGCAGCACCGGTCCAAAGACCGTCTGCAACTCCTGTTCGTTGCAGGTCGGCAGATAGGTGCGCAACACCCGGGGATCGTAATAGCGAAAATAGAGCGGCGTCAGATCCGGCCCGTACACCTTGAGAAAGGTGCGCAAGTGCATCCGCAGGTCCCGAAAACCGGTCTTGCTGATGGCGAAAACACCCCAATGCTGGCCCCAGCCCTCCTGAAGCAACCAATCGGTAAACGGATGACCGGGTTGTTGCACGATCGCCAGATACGGCGCGACCAGCGCCAGTTCCGGGTCCAACTCACCGCGAAACAGACACTCCGATTCGACCCCCATCTGCTCCAGGGTCTGGGGCAAACGGGGCGCCGAGGCGCCATCGAGAATCGCATACACCGTCGTCTCGGGAATGGCGAACAACTGCTGGGCGATGGCGGGTGGCGAAATTTTGGCGGCCATGGTTTACGCTCCACCAGCCGCGGCCGCGCAGATTTCGCAGAATGGCGTTCCACTCTGGGCGGCATTGGCCAGCGCCAGCGCCTGCGGCGCTTGCAAGGCGCCCACGTTGACCGAATCCAGCGACTTGCTCTTCTCCTGGATCGGCGTCGCCTGGGCGTCGGTCACCGCGCCGGCCTGGTCGGTCGCCGCCTCCTTGGGCGCCGTCGGGTCGGCGGGCGCGCTGGGCGAACAACCGGAACCCGAACCCGCCGAACCGCCGCTGTTGATCTTGACCATCGTGCCCTGAATGGTGACTCCGGATGAATCGATCTTAATGAAGCCGCCGCTGGCCTTGATGGTCAACTCCATGCCTGCTTCGATCACCACCTTCATCCCCGCCTTGAGATGAATCTCCTGGCCGGCTTGCAGCGCATATTTTTGCCCGGTTTTTTCCTGAATATCCTGACTCACGTTAATCGACAGGGCGCCGCTGACCTTTTGGTTATGATCGCCCTTCACTTGCTGGTGCTTGTCGCCCCCGACCTTTTCCTTCTGGCTACCCTTGACCGTCAGGTGCTTGTCGCTATCGACCTGCTCGAACTGATTGTTCTTGACGATGAGGTGGCGGTCGTTGCCAATCCATTCCAACGAATCATTTTCGATCCGGACATCCTGATTGTATTGGCCATGAATGAAAATCTGTTCCCGGTCCTTGGTGTCGTCGAGACGGATTTCGTTGAAGCCGCCCCCCCCGGGAGTGGACAAGCTTTTGAGGGTGGACACCATTTTTTTGTCCGGCAACCCATAGGGCGGCATGTTGGCGCCGTTATAGATCCGCCCGGTGATGATCGGCTGATCGGGATCGCCCTCCAGAAAATCGACGATCACCTCCTGGCCGATACGCGGCAGATTAAAAGAACCCCACTTCTTGCCCGCCCAACTCTGGGCCACCCGAATCCAGCAGGAGCTGTCCTGGTTGGCGCTGCCATGACGATCCCAGTGAAACTGACATTTCACCCGGCCGTATTGATCGGTATAAATCTCCTCGCCCTTGGGACCGACCACGATGGCGGTCTGCGGCCCTTGCACCACCGGCTTGGGCGTGATGCGCGGCGCCCGGTAGGGTTGCTTGGCCTCGACGGCGACGATTTCGCCCAGATAGGGCTTGCCGGAAATAGCCCCACCGGAAAAGGATTCGTATTCGTCCGACTCCAGCCGATGCGTCGCCGATACGATCAAGTATTCCCGATTCTGCTCGTCGCGCGGGCATTGGGTCAGGCTGAACAAATATCCTACCGTCAACCCGGCGGCGTTGCCCCGCCCCTGGGCGATCTCGTGCTGGGCCAGCAGCTCCTGCAGGCGAATCTTGGAGTAGTTGTTGCCATCGCCTGGTTCGACGTAATCACCCGGATAATCGTATATCTCGAAATCGGCCAGGGCGTGATTCTTGGGCTGGTTCAACACCGCGCGCAGGTTCTTGCGCGGGGCCTTGAAATCGAAATCGTTCAGGGCGTAGGCACCGGGCTGCACCTGCTTGAACGAAAGCCATTCCGACAGATGATCGCGCTCGCGATGATCGTGGATATCCGGCGGGAAATACGGAATCTGGTCGTATTGGGGAAATTTGCCGTGCGAGCCGTAGCCATCGGCCAACACCACGGTGTGCTTGCCGTTCTCGTGGATGCAGTAGTAGTACATGCCCTCCTGCTCCATCAGCCGGCTGACGAAATTGAAGTCCGTCTCCCGGTACTGCACGCAGTATTCCCATTCCCGATAACTGCCACCGAGGGCGTCCTTGAAGTCGGTGAAGCCCTGCTCCCGAAAGATGTCCTTGATGATATCGGGCGCCTTCTTGTTCTGAAAGATACGGCAATCGGAGGTGCGGGTCAGAAACCACAACCAGGGACTGAGGGTGGCCCGGTAGGCGCCGTAACGCAAGCCGCGGGTGCCCAGATAACCAAACCGCGTGACGAACCCGTTGAAGTAGCGGGTGCCGCGTTTGTTGGGCATCTCCAGGCGGATCGTCATGTTCTTGCCCAACACGTCCGCGATCTGGATGTCGGTTTTCTCGCTGAACAGTTCCACATCGAACTCGAACAGCCGGCCCAGTTGCTCGGTGGCCGTCATCCGGCCGAAGACCAGCACGTCCTCGCCCAAAGGCGTATTGACCGCGATCATTCGATGTTTTTGCGTAATGGTGGCCATGTCCTCGTTTCTCCATGCCCGCTGCCATTGGACTCAGTGTAGCGCAACCCTATGCGAAAAACCGGCCATCCTTCATCCGTCTCGCCGGATTCGCACTAAACTTTCAGGATCACCCGCCCCTCGGAGACCCCAAGCCATGCCCGGTCGAATGGAATTTCAGTTGAACCTGCCCAAGTCCGCCCCGACCCCAACCCGCCGGGATTCCGACGCACCGCCACGCCTTTTGATCATGGCCGACTTTAGTGGGCGTGGTCAGCGCGAACCGCCCGCCGCCGATCCGGATCTCGCCAGCCGGCCCCTGCTGGCGGTGGACGCGGACCATTTCAGCGCCGTCATGGCTCGGCTGGAACCCACGCTGCGGTTGCCGCTGACGGCCGGCGCGGACCTCGCGGTCCGCTTCACCCAACTCGACGATTTTCATCCCGATGCGTTCTATCGGCGGCTGGAACCGTTCCAGGCCTTGCGCCGCACTCGCGCTCGCCTGCTCGATCCGGCCCATTTTACCCAGGCGGCAGCCGAATTGGTCCCCCTGGCCGCGCCGGAACCGGTCCATTTCGAACCGTCCGCCCCAGCGGAAGGTGAGTCGGCCCTGCTCGAACGCCTGCTGGGCCGCGCGCCGGCGGCTCCGCCCGCTGCCCGGCCCGTCGAGGCGGGAGCGAATGTCATTCAAAACTGGTTGCGAACCATCGTGCGACCGCACATCGTGCATACCGATCCGCGCCAATCCGCCTGGGTGGCGGCCGTGGATGCCGCGCTGGGCGACCAGATGCGGGCCATCCTGCATCAACCGGCCTTCCAAGCGCTGGAAGCCGCCTGGCGCGGCGTGCATGGCTTGGTCGCCAACCTCGACGATGACGGGGCGCGTGTTTTCCTGCTCGATGTCACCCAGCAGGAACTGCTACTCGACTTGCGCGCGGCCGGCGGTAAACCGCAAGCGACCGGCCTGCATACCCTGCTGATCGAGCGCGGGGTGCGGATGCCCGACGGCCAGCCCTGGACGCTGCTGGTCGGCGACTACGCCTTTGGCGCCGCGCCCGAGGATATTGCGTTGCTAGCGGCCCTGGGTTCGCTGGCCAGCCACGCCGGCGGCCCGTTCCTGGCGGCGGCCAAACCGGAACTGCTGGGGTGCGACTTGGCGGAGACGCTGGCTGACCCCATGCGCTGGTCGCCGTCATCGACCGAGGCCGAACAAAACTGGCTGGCGCTGCGCCGATGCGAAATTGCGCCCTGGCTTGGCTTGGCCTTGCCGCGCGTCCTGTTGCGTCTGCCCTATGGCCAAAAAACCGAGCCGGTCGAAGCGTTCGCTTTCGAGGAGATGCCGGGCGGCCGCGATCCCGAGACGTACCTCTGGGGCAATCCAGCCCTGGCCTGCGCGCGACTGATCGCGGCGGCGTTTGCGGAAAATGGTTGGGATTTCAGCCCCGGCGACGTGCTGGAACTTGATGACTGTCCCGCCCACATTTACGAAGCGGCCGGCGAACGAGTCATGCAACCCGCCGCCGAGGTTTTGCTGGGCGAACGGGCCATGTTGGAGATCCTGGCGCGCGGGCCGATGCCGCTGCTGGGTCACCGCCAGCGCAACGCGATCCGGCTGGCGCGGTTTCAGTCGCTGGCCGATCCGCCGGCGGCGCTGGCCGGCGCGTGGCGGTCCTGATGGCGGCGGCGCCCTCCTTCATCGCGATCCGCAACCTGCGCAAGCACTATACCGAGGGCGACCAGCAGCGGATCATCTTCGCTGACCTGACCCTGGACATCGCTCAGGGCGAGTTTGTTGCCCTGCTTGGCCCGTCCGGCTCCGGCAAATCCACCCTGCTCAACCTGCTGGGCGGCATCGACCTGCCGGACGCCGGCCAGATTCGCGTTAGTGATCGGATGTTAACTACCTTGCCCGAGGTTGAGCGCACCCGGTTCCGTCGCCGGTATATCGGCTTCGTGTTCCAGTTCTTCAACCTGATTCCAACCCTGACCGTCGAGGAAAATCTGCTGCTGCCTTTGGAACTGAATGGCCTGACGATGCCAGAGCAACGCGACCAGGCGCTGGAATTACTGGATCAGGTCGGACTGGGCAACCGCCGTGCCAGTTTCCCGGAACGGCTGTCCGGCGGCGAGCAGCAGCGGCTGGCCCTGACCCGGGCGCTGGTTCACGGTCCCTGGCTGCTGCTGGCCGACGAACCGACCGGCAACCTCGACGCCGCCACCGGCGAACGCATCCTGGAGCTGCTGTTGACCCTGCACCGCCAAGCGGAAACCACCATGATCATGGTCACCCACAGCCAGGCCGTGGCCGCCCGCGCCGACCGGATTCTGGCGCTGGAGGCCGGGCAAATCCGGGAACTGGCCCGGTGACGCCGCTGCTCTGGCGGGCGTTGCTACGCCATCCGCTGCGTCATCCCTGGCAACTGGGGCTGGCGATTCTCGGCATCGCGCTCGGGGTAGCGGTGGTGGTGGCGGTGGATCTGGCCAACGCCAGCGCCCGGCGCAGTTTCGATCTGGCCATGAACCGCCTGACTGGCCACGCCACCCATCGCCTGGTCGGCGGACCTCAAGGCGTACCCGAGGCTCTCTATGTCCAGTTACGACTGGAACGCGGCCTGCGCCAAGCGGCCCCGGTCGTGACCGGTACATTGCCACGCGCCGATCAGCCCGGCCAACTGCTGCAAATCCTCGGCATTGATCCCTTCGCCGAAGCGCCGTTTCGCGACCCCGCCGCTGATGTGACTGGCAGTAATTTCGATCTGCGCGCGCTGCTGTTGCGGCCGGACGCCGCTCTGCTGCCCGAATCCCTCGGCGACCAGGTTATTTTGCGACGCGGCGAGCAACATTTCACTCTGCGCCGCGCCGGCACGCTGCATGGGCCAGAACTGGACGGTCTGATCATCACCGACCTCAGCACCGCCCAAACTCTGCTGGGCTACGCCGGACGACTCAGCCACATTGACTTGATCCTGCCGGAAGGGAACGCCGGCGAAACGCTGGCCGCCGAACTGCGCGCTGGTCTGCCCTCGGACTTGCGGCTGGAACGTCCCGCGCAACGCAATCAGGCCACGGCGGACCTCAGCGCCGCCTTTTCGCTCAATCTCACCGCCATGAGCCTGCTGGCGCTGGTGGTGGGCATGTTCCTGATTTACAACGCGATCAGCTTTTCGGTGGTGCAACGCCGCGCCTTGTTGGGGATGTTGCGGGCGCTGGGCGTCAGCCGCCGGGAACTGCTCCTCGGCATCCTGGGCGAGGCACTGCTGCTGGGGCTGGCGGGCACCCTGCTCGGCGGCCTGCTGGGGCTGTGGATCGGTTCCGGCCTGGTGCATCTGGTCACCCGCACCATCAACGATTTGTACTACGTCCTCAGCGTCCGCGAGTTTTTCATTGACCCGTGGTCGCTGGCCAAGGGCGCGGCGCTGGGCCTGCTGGCAACCCTGGCGGCGGCCTGGCTGCCAGCGCGGGAAGCCGCCGACGTTCCCCCCGGCCTGGCGTTGAGCCGCGCCTATCTGGAAAGCCGCTGGCGGGCCGCCCTGCCCCGTCTGATTCTGACTGGGCTGGCGCTGCTCGGCGGCGGCGGGTTGATCCTGGGGTTCTCCCACGCCCTGGTTCCTGGTTTCGCTGGGCTATTTCTACTCATTCTCGGCTGCGCCCTGCTGACCCCGCCCGCCGTGGTCGGTCTGGTGCGGTTGAACCGGCCGCTGGCGACCCGGCTGGGCCTGCTGGCGCGGATGGCTAACCGCGATGTCGCCCGCCATCTCAGCCGCACCGGCATCGCAGTGGCGGCGCTGATGGTGGCGTTTGCCACCACGGTCGGCGTCGGGGTGATGGTGGACAGCTTCCGGGGCGGAGTGATGATCTGGATCAACGACCTGCTCAACGCCGATCTGTACCTCGCGCCGCCCGCTATAGAGGATGGCGGGGGTGCGGAGACCGTGCAACCGGCGGCGCTGGCGGCCTTGCGCGAAACGCCAGGCATAGCAGCGGTTTCCACCTATCGGCGGATCACGGTCGATCTTCATGGCCACCCCGTCCAGGTCATGGCAGTGGACCTCGCTCCCGCGTCCCAGGCCGGCTATCGTCTGATCGCCGGCGATCCCGCCGCCGCCTGGACCGCGTTCCAAACCGGCGAGGCGATCCTGATCTCGGAACCGCTCGCCTATCGCCGTGGCCTGCGGGTCGGCGATTCGCTGGATTTGCCCACCGACCGGGGAACGCGGCGGTTTGCCATCGCTGGCGTTTTTCTCGATTACGGTTCGGAGCACGGGCGGATTCTGTTGCACCGCTCCGGCTACGAACGCGATTGGCGTCAGCCGACGGTCGGTTCGATGGCGGCGTTCGCTGCGCCCGGCGAGAATCTGGCGACCCTGCGCGAACGGCTACAGGACCGGCTGGGACCGATTCAACCGCTGCTGATCCGCTCCAACCGCGACATTCAGAGCCGCACTCTGGAGATTTTCGACCGCACGTTCACCATTACCAACGTGCTGCGGCTGCTGGCGATTCTGGTCGCGGTGGTCGGCGTGTTGAGCGCGCTGCTGGCCCTGCACCTGGAGCGGGCGCGAGAATTCGCGGTGCTGCGCGCCACTGGCATGACGGCGGGCGAAATCGGTGGGCTGGTGTCGTTGCAGACCGGGTTCATGGGCGCCGCCGCCGGATTGCTCGCCCTGCCGACTGGCGTGCTGCTGGCGGCGGTGTTGATCTTCGTCATCAACCGGCGCGCGTTCGGCTGGAGTCTGCCGTTCCAGGTGGATTCAATCCTGTTCCTGGAAACCCTGGCGCTGGCGATCCTCGCCGCCCTGTTGGCCGGGCTGTATCCTATCTGGCGGATGGCCCGCGCCCGGCCCGCCGACGCGCTGCGGACGGAGTAGCCAACGACTGGGTGGAGTCCTTGAAATCAACAAACCCTGACAATTCCTGGCAGCCGACCCTCTATATGCTGGGTAGCCTGACCTTCGCCCGCCGACGCGGATGAAGATGCGCGCAACCCAACGATGGTGGGGTCCTCATGACAACGAGCCTCGAAACCGCCTGGCATCCGACCGCCTGTATCCTGTGTAGCCTCAATTGTGGCTTGCTCGTGCAAACGGGAGGACAAAACGGGCGGGAACTACTCCGCATCAAGGGCGATAAGGCGCATCCGGTTTCGCGGGGCTATGTGTGCGAGAAGGCCCAGCGCCTCAACTTTTACCAGAACAGCGAGGATCGGCTGACCAGCCCGTTGCGGCGCAAGCCCGACGGAACCTTCGAGCCCATTTCCTGGGATACCGCCATCCGCGAAATCGCCGACCGATTCATGGCAATCAAACAGCAATACGGTGGCGACAAGATTCTGTTTTACGGCGGCGGCGGCCAGGGCAATCACCTCGGCGGCACCTATGCGACCAATACCCTGACCGCGCTCGGCAACCGCTATCGCTCGAACGCGCTGGCCCAGGAAAAGACCGGCGAGTTCTGGGTCAATGGCAAGATGATCGGGGCCGGCATCCATGGCGATTTCGAGCATTGCGAGGTGGCGTTATTCATCGGCAAGAATCCCTGGCAGTCCCACGGTTTCGCCCGGGCGCGCGCCACGCTTCAGGAGATCATCAAGGATCCCCAGCGGTCGCTGATCGTGATTGACCCATGCCGGACCGAAACGGCCGAAAAAGCGGATTACCATCTGGCGGTCAAACCGGGCGCCGACGCCTGGTGCCTGGCCGCGCTGGTGGCGATCCTGATTCAGGAACAACGGATTCAGCGGGAGTGGGTGGCCCAGCATACCCTCGGTTTTGAGCACATCGAGCCGCTATTCCGTACTCTCGACATTGCCCGCTACGCCGCGATTTGCGGAGTGGACGAGGCGCTGTTGCGAACCGTGGCGCGGCGGATCGCCGAGGCGGAGTCGGTGGCGGTCTTTGAAGACCTCGGGATGCAGATGAACCGGCATTCCACCCTGAGTAGCTGGTTGCAACGGTTGATCTGGCTCCTGACCGGTCACTACGCCAAGCCGGGCGGCATGAATGCCTTTACGCCGCTACTCAGCCTGGGGGCGGTGGGCAAAGGGGAGTCGGTCAAGGGCGCGGCCCCGGCTGATCCCAAGGGCAAGGTCAGCCCGGTCGCCGGCGCCAAAATCATCATCGGCCTGATTCCCTGCAACGTCATCCCCGAGGAAATCCTGACCGATCATCCCCATCGCTACCGGGCGATGCTGATCGAGAGCGGCAACCCCGCGCATTCGCTGGCGGACAGCCAGAAGATGCGCGAGGCGCTGCGGGCGTTGGACCTGGTCGTGGTCATTGACGTGGCGATGACGGAAACGGCGCGGGAGGCGCATTACATCCTGCCCGCCGCCAGCCAGTTCGAGAAATGCGAGGCCACCTATTTCAATCTCGAATTTCCGCGCAACGCCTTCCATCTGCGTCATCGCCTGTTTGAACCCTTGCCTGGAACCCTGCCCGAACCGGAAATCCATGCCCGCCTTCTGGCAGCCATGGGCGCGTTGCGAGCCCGCGAGGTCTGGCCGTTGCGCCTGGCCGCCAAGTTTGGGCGCAAAGTGTTCGCCGCCGCGTTTTTCGCCGCCATGGCCATCAACAAAAATATCGGTCGCTACGCCCAGAGCGTGCTGTACCGCGCGCTCGGCCCTACTTTGCCCGAAGGATTGGAAGCCGCCGCTGTCTACTGGGGTGTGGCCCACCGCTATGTCCGGGCGAACCGCAAGGCGGCGGCGCGAGCTGGATTTGGCGGCTCGCCGTTCGCCGCCGGGGAAAAGCTGTTCGACGCGATCCTCGACAGCCCATCCGGCGTGGTCTTCGCCGATAACGAATACGCCGACTCCTGGCTGGCCGTTCGGCGGCCCGAGCATCGGATCAAGCTGGATTTGACCGAACTACGGGGTGAACTGGAAATGCTGAACGCGGCAATCCCGGCGACTGATCCCGAATTCCCGTTCATCCTGTCCGCTGGCGAACGCCGGACGGATACCACCAACACCATCATTCGCAATCCGGGCTGGGATGCCAAAAATCTCATCGGCAAGTTGCGGATTCATCCGCGTGACGCCGAACAACTGGGTTGCGAAGACGGGAGCCGGATTCGCGTCAGAACCAAACGGGGCAGCGCCGAGGCGATGGTTGAACTCTCCGAGCGGATGCAACCGGGGCACGTCTCCCTCCCGAACGGTCAGGGGATGGATTATCAAACGGCGGACGGCCGCTTGATCCACAAGGGCGTTGCGCCCAACGAGCTCACCGACTGTGCCGCGCGGGATTTCCTGGCGGGCACGCCCTGGCACAAGTCAGTGCCGGCCCGGTTGGAGCGCGTCAGCGCCGAGCGGTGACTACGGGACATGAACAGAGGCAGGCGCTACGGGGTGTGGGCCGGCGGGTTGCTGGCGGCGCTGATCATCGGCCTGATCGGCTACCGCCTGCTGCAACCTTCCTCTCAGTCCACTCGCGGCGTCGCCGTGAGTTCAGCCCTGGGCGGAGACGATAACGCGGGCTATCAGCGGGCCTATATGCCCCGGCCCTTTGAGTTTCCCGCCGATCACGGCCCACACCCGGAATTCCGTAATGAATGGTGGTACGCGACCGGCAACCTGGCCGACGCCGCTGGCCGGCAGTTCGGCTATCAACTGACCCTGTTTCGCATCGCGCTGTCCCCGACTGCGCCGCCGGCGGATTCGCCCTGGCGCGCAAACCAGGTCTATATGGGCCATTTCGCGCTGACCGATGTCGCCGATAACCGCCATTACCACTTTGAACGCTTCAGCCGGGGCGCGCTGGACCTGGCGGGCGCGCAAGCGACCCCGTTTCGGGTCTGGCTGGAAAACTGGGCGCTGACCGGCGCGGAAGCCGACCTCTTTCCGCTGCGCATCCGCGCCCGCGAAGGCGACATCGCCCTCGATCTGACGCTGGACGCCGGCAAGCCGGTCGTGTTGCAAGGCGACCGGGGGTTGAGCCAGAAAAGCGCCGAAGCCGGCAACGCCTCCTATTATTACTCCCACACTCGGATGCCGACTCAAGGCACGGTCACTGTTGGAGGGCGGAATTTCACGGTCAGCGGCGCAAGTTGGCTGGATCGGGAATGGAGCACCAGCGCGCTGGGATCGGATCAGAGCGGTTGGGACTGGTTCGCGCTGCAACTGGACGATGGGCGGGAGCTGATGTTCTACCGGTTGCGTCGCAAGGACGGCGGCATGGACTCGTTCAGCACGGGCGTGCTGGTTAAAGCCGACGGCCAAACGCGGCGGTTACGCTGGAACGATGTGGAATTGCAACCGCTCGGCCAGTGGGTCAGTCCCCACACTCGCGACCGTTATCCCGCCGGTTGGCGGTTGCGCCTGCCCGCCGAGAAGCTCGATTTGACCGTGACGCCGAAAGTCGCCGATCAGGAGATGCGGCTGACGGTGCGCTACTGGGAAGGAGCCGTCGCGGTGAACGGACGGGCCGGCGACCGGGCGGTCGGCGGACAGGGTTATCTGGAAATGACGCGGTACGACCACCGTTGAGATCATGGTCAAGGTACTCCCGATCCCGCATAATCGCCCCGTTTTCGGATCGCTCGCGTTCGAGCACCCTGCCCCTTCAAATCCACTTTGAGTCGTCCAACGGGTTTAATCATGGTTCCAACCTCTACGTCCCCGATACCGTCCCGTCCTGCAAAACTCCGCAGGCTACTATGGTTGATCGCACTGGCCCTGCTGACGACGGGCAACGTCCAAGCCGGCCTTTTCGAGGAAGGCGATATCCTCATGGTGCAGGCGGCTCCGGACGCCATTCATTTCAATTCCAGCCCCGAACATGCCGATTATTCTTGGCTGGTCGGCGTAGAGTGGCAATCCCCCTCGCGGTGGCTGGTGGGAGCATCCTACTTTAATAACAGCTTCGACCAGAAATGCCAGTATTACTACTTCGGGAAATCCTGGTCGCTGGATTTCATCAGCGACAACGAGTATTTCAAGAACCTGTATTTCAAGCTAACCGGCGGGGTTCTGCTCGGTTACAAGGAGCCCTACGAGGACAAGATCCCGTTCAACGACAATGGCGTGGCACCGGGTATTGTGCCGGGGCTGGGTTATAAATTCAATGATTTTAACGTGCAGGTCAATCTGCTTGGTGGAGCGGGGCTGATATTTACCTTCGGCTACGATCTCATCAAGTGGTGATGGGCAGGCGAATGATAGCGTCACAAGAGCCCGAAAATAAACCAGTTGGCGGATCGATAAATAGAATTCATTTTATTCTTGCTGGTTTGGTTGGGCTTTTCGTGGATCTGGGAGCTATCAATCTCCTTCACAGCCAGGATTTCTCGTTAAGTTTTGCTCATATTACAAGTTTTATTACGGCTTCATGGATAAGCTACTTTGTTATCTTGACTTGGTCATCCAAAGATGCGATTGTCCGGTTAAAATCAAAGTATTTTGTAAGATTTATTTTTACACTATTGATATTATTTTTGCGCGGAGGAATCCTGGCGACCTTGATCCAGTTGCTGGATTTATCGCTTGGATCAGCATTTTTTATCTGTGTAATGGCTTCTTCAATATTAAGTTTTATTGGTGATATTTTTTGTGGATTTTCGTGGCAAGAAAGCTACGATAATTCGGAAAAAAAATGGTATTATTTTATTTCAGGCATCGTTATTTATTCGGTGCTATTACGCTTTTTTTATTTAGGGACACCAGAGCTTTTTTATGAAGAAGCATATTATTGGAACTATGCAAAACATTTGGATATTGGATACTTGGATCACCCGCCTATGGTTGCCTGGATCATATGGCCATTTATTAAACTGATGGGCGACAATGAGTTTGCAGTTCGTTTTGGCGCCTTTATTTGCTGGTTTATCATGGCTTATTTTTCCCACAGATTAGCACGCGATATTAATAAAAACGCAGGAGCCTATCAGGCTGTCCTGCTTGTTGCAACACTACCTATTTTCTTTGCTGTTGGCTGGGCGATGACTCCCGACGTCCCTTTGATGGCCTGTTGGGCGGCGGCACTTTACTTTTTGTATCAGGCTCTGATTCATGACCGGCGCATGGCTTGGCTAGGGGTAGGGATCTCCATCGGATTGGGGATGCTTTCAAAATACACCATTGCCATGCTGGGTCTCGCCGCACTGTTATTCGTTCTCGCTGATCGCCATTCCAGGAAATGGATATTTCGACCGGAACCTTATCTAGCTGTTATCCTTGCCATTATTATATTTTCACCGGTTATCGTCTGGAATGCCGGGCATGAATGGGCCTCATTTTTATATCAGAGCCGCGATAGAGTAGCCGAGCGCTTTGAATTTTCCCTGCTCGAGTTTATAGTTAGCATCATCCTGATCATAACACCGACAGGATTTCTCTCAGTGATTGCAGTCCTGTTATATAATAGGAAAATAGTCATCTTCGGGAACGATGCCGCATCCGGAGATATGATTTCTGAAACCACAAATCGCGGCTATTTTCTACTCCTAATGCTTACTTTATTTCCAGTTGTCGTTTTTTTAATGCTAAGCTTATTTAAAGAAACCAAATTCCATTGGACGGCCCCTTGCTGGCTGGGTATTGTCCCCTACATAGCCTCGATCGTAAACCCGAATTCACCATCAAGCGCTAACAAATTGCTTGAATGGAGCCGACGCGCATGGCCGATGACCATTTTGATCTGTTTGATTTGCTATGGCGCTGCCTTGCATTATCTAAATCTGGGGTTTCCCAGTATTCCTTACTCAAAAAATCTGTATCTATTAGGGTGGCCGGGTTTTGGGCGCGAAATCCAGGCTCTGGCAGAGCAGATCGCGCGCGAAACCAATGAAAAAATACTGGTGGTTGGCATGGACAGAAACAGAATCGCCAGTGGCATCGCGTTTTATCGCACTAAAGCCATCGAATCCTCAAATGATCCGGTTAACCGCGAACCCGCGTTCCAAACTACCAGTTGGCATCTGTTCGGCGGGAAAAGTTTGATGTACGAATACTGGTTCCCCACTGAAGCACAGAATAACAAGACCCTGTTGCTGGTAAGTCGGAGTATTGCTAACCTGACCAGCGATGATGTCCTCTCGCGTGTGCGGCACGCAAATGATATTAAAGAGATAACATTCTCCAAAAATGGCAAACCGGTCGGCCGCTACTATTATCGCTTGGTAAAAGGATATCAAAACCAGCAGGCTGGATATAACACGCCATCACCCCTATCAAGCAACTGATCTTTATCAATTTCCATGCCTGCTCTCAGCCATAGTCTTAAATCTCTTATCTCTGTCAATTCGATCAAGCTTTGGTTTCGGATTTTAGTAACTACATCAATTTTTATCCTGATTTTCCGTTCGATTGATATCAATCAGCTCTGGGCAACATTGAAGCAAGCCGGATTGGGCCTTTTGTTAGCAGCCTTGCTTATGCAGTTCGGCAGCACCAGCGTATCGGCTTATCGCTGGCAACTGATCATGCACAACCTGAATTTTGGTCAATCTGTTTCATTTTACTGGCGCAGCTATTTCAAAGCTTCGTTCTTTAATCAGGGATTGCCGACCAGTATTGGAGGCGATGCAGTTAAAGTTCTTGATGTGGCTGGTCAGGGTTTTCGCAAGCGGGATGCTTTATATGGCATCATGCTGGACCGGATCACGGGGCTTGCGGCCTTGATGTGGCTAAATCTCGCGGCATATTTGTTTGACCCTGATTTGCTTCCAGACCCGATTTATCACCTGACCTTGCTGCTTGTGGTTGGCAGCTTGGTCGGCTTTTTAGTCATTTCTTTACTGAAAAATCTGTCGTGGTTCGACGCTTATCCCCAATTGCGGATCGCAAAGACCTTGTCGGAAAGATTGCATCAGGCTTTTCTGAATAACCGCTTTCTATTGATTGGATCGTCACTATTGATTCCCATACTGGCCATGCTTAGTGTTTTCACAACCGGGTGGGCTTTGGGCCTGCGCTATGATTTGATAACCTACTTTATCATCGTACCGCCGGCGATCTTTCTGACGATCATCCCTGTTTCCCTAGCTGGCTGGGGTATACGCGAAGGGACTCTGGTGGCCTTGTTCTCCCTGATCGGCGCTGATAAAGCGACCATTTTAACCATGTCTATTCTTTATGGGCTGATGCAGATTATCGTGAGTCTGCCCGGTTTTATCATCTACCTCAGCAGTCGCAAACACCTGTTATGAAAATTGATACGATGCGGAAAGTGGATTATTTCGCTGGAATTCCATTATGCTTTCTGGCAACCTTGCTGATCCGCGCTATAAACTTATTAGCTAGAAAAAAAATCCAGCGACCCCGGAAAGTAATTTTTATCGAATTATCGGAGATGGGCAGCGCTATCCTGGCCGATCCGGCCATGAAAAAAATGCAACGGGCAGGCGATATCGAATTATATTTCGCGATTTTCAAATCCAATGCGGCCAGTCTGCGTCTGTTGAACACCATACCGGAAACTCATGTCTTCATGATCCGCGCGGATGGATTTTTGAACCTCGCCGTCGATAGCCTGCGCTTTCTCGTCTGGACTCGCTACCGCAAAATCGATACGGTCATCGACCTGGAACTATTCTCGCGCTATAGCGCCTTGCTGGCAGGCTTGTCCGGTGCGGCGAACCGGATTGGGTTTCATACGTTTCACAACGAGGGATTGTATCGGGGCAATATGTTGACTCATCGGGTGACCTACAACCCTTATCTGCATATTGCGAAAAATTTTATTGCACTGGTCAACGCCGCCCTGGCTGTACGGGAGGAACTGCCATTTTCAAAGACCTTGATCGACGACAGCGAAACCGTGCTGGCCCAGGCGGAAGTGAGCGAAAGCATGATCGCGACGATGCGCGATCGCATCCGCGGCGAGTATCCGCCCTATAGCGAGCAACGCCACCGGATTGTATTGATCAATCCCAATGCCAGCGACCTGTTGCCGCAACGCCGCTGGATGCCCGGCTATTTTGTAGCGGTCATGCGCGAATTGCTGGCGGATTACAACGACCTGCTGGTATTGATAACAGGGGCTCCGGCGGAGCGCGAAGAAGCGGAGATGCTGAAACGGCAGGTCGGGCACGAGCGTTGCATCAACTTCGCCGGTCGCCAACAGTTGGAGGAATTACCAGCGATGTACTGGATTGCCGAAATCATGCTGACCAATGATTCAGGCCCAGGCCATTTCTCGGCGGTTACTAAACTTCGCACCTTCGTTATTTTTGGCCCGGAAACGCCCCGTCTTTATGGTTCTCTCGGTAACAGCACCCCGATTTATGCCGGCCTTGCCTGTTCGCCGTGCGTGAGCGCGGCCAACCATCGCAAGACTCCCTGTACCGACAATACATGCATGCAGGTCATCAAGCCGGAGGCGGTGCTGGAACGGTTGCGCGATGCGCTGAGGGAAAGGCGTTCCGCGTGACCGCCACCAGCTTCGCCCTGATTCTGACCGGCGTATTGCTCAACGCCGCCGCGCAACTGCTGCTCAAAGCCGGCACGAATACGCTCGGCGTGATCACGCCCACCGCAGACAATGCGCTGCCGCTGGCCTGGACGATTGCGACCAACCCGCATTTTATCGGCGGCTTCGCCTGCTACGGCATCAGCGTGCTGGTGTGGATTCTGGCGCTCTCCCGCGTCCCGGTCAGTATCGCCTATCCGATGCTGTCCATCGGCTACGTCGTCAACGCGCTCGCCGCCTGGTATCTATTCGGCGAGGCGTTGACCGGCGGACGCTGGCTTGGCATCGGGTTTATTATCATTGGTGTGTATCTGCTTGCCCGATCTTCCTGAGAGATTCGTGATGGCATCCCTCCCCTACCTGCCCTTCGCCCGCCCGACGCTGGATGAAGAGACGATCAACGGCGTGGCCGAGGTGCTGCGCTCCGGCTGGATCACCACCGGACCGCAGGTTCGGAAATTTGAGGCGGCGCTGTCCGATTATCTGGGTGGCCGACCCGTGCGGGCGTTGAATTCCGCGACGGCGGCGCTGGAAATCGCCCTGCAACTGTGCAGCATCGGTCCCGGCGATGAAGTCATCACTCCGTCGCAGACCTTTTTCGCCGCGCCCAACATGATCGCTAAGGTGGGCGCGACGCCGATCTTCGTGGACGTGGAACTGGTCAGCCGCAACCTTGATTTCGACGCAGTGGAGCGGGCGATCACGCCACGGACGAAAGCTATCATGCCTACTCACTTCGCGGGATTGCCGGTGGACATGGAACGGCTGTACGCGATTGCGGAGCAATACAGGCTGCGGGTCATCGAGGACGCGGCGCTGGCCATCGGCTCAAGCTGGCGCGGGCGGCGGATCGGCAGTTTCGGCGATCTCACGGTATTCAGCTTCCATCCCAACAAAAACATGACCGCCATCGAAGGCGGAGCGCTGGTCCTGAACGACGAGGCGGGAGCGCGCGAAGTCGAAATTCTGCGTTTCCACGGCATCACCCGCCTGCCTGACGGCACGCGCGACGTGGCTTTCCCCGGCGGCAAGTTCAACCTGCCCGATGTCAATGCTCGAATCGGTCTCGGGCAACTGGCGCGGCTGGAGGAATTCAACGCCCGCCGTCGCGAACTCGTGGCGGACTACTTCCGGCTGTTTCCCACCGATCCGCCCTGCCTGCTGCCACATCCCGACTATCCCGGCGATGAAGCCGGCCACAGTTGGAACCTGTTCGCGCCGTTGCTGCCGCTGGAGCGGATGGCGATCAATCGCCAGCAATTCCGCGCCGCATTGGAAGCGCGCGGCATCGGCACTGGCGTATCCTACGAGGCGGCGCACCTGACTACCTTGTTTCGCCGTCATGGCCATCACGAAGGTGAACTGCCGAACACCGAGCGGATCGCCCGCGAAACGGTGACGCTGCCACTGTTCCCGACCATGACCTGCGCCGACGTGGAGCGGGTGTGCGCGGCAGTCGGCGAGGTTTTGCAATGAACGATCCTCAACTCTCGGTCATTATTCCCGTCTACAACGAGCAGGAGACCTTGCCAGCGCTGTTCGCCCGGCTCTATCCGGCGCTGGACGCGCTGGGCGTCGTCTACGAAGTGCTGTTCGTCAACGACGGCAGCCGCGACCGCTCGGCGGTGCTGCTCAAGGATCAATTCCTGGCCCGGCCCGACGTGACGCGGGTCATCCTGTTCAACGCCAACCACGGCCAGCACCTGGCGATCATGGCGGGTTTTGAATATTGTCGGGGCGAGCGGGTAGTAACGCTGGATGCCGATTTGCAAAATCCCCCCGAGGAAATCGGCAAGTTGCTGGCGGCGATGGATCAGGGTCATGACTATGTGGGCAGCATCCGCGAAACCCGCGAGGATCGTTGGTGGCGGCATGTCGCCTCGCGGTTGATGAACCGGCTGCGCGAGCGGATCACCCACATCAAAATGACCGACCAGGGCTGCATGTTGCGAGCTTATAGCCAGTCCATCGTCAAGGCGATTGTGGCAACGCGCGAGGTGAGCACCTATATTCCGGCGCTGGCCTATACCTTCGCCGCCCATCCGACCGAGGTCGTGGTCGCCCACGCCGAGCGCGCCGCCGGCCAGTCCAAGTATCCACTGTACAAGCTGATCCGGCTAAACTTCGATCTGGTGACCGGCTTCTCGCTGGCGCCCTTGCAAATGTTCTCGCTGGTCGGGATCGCCCTGTCGTTGGCCTCGGCAGCGTTCGTGGCGTACCTGGCGATCCGCCGGCTGATCGTAGGCCCGGAAGCGGAGGGGTTGTTCACCCTGTTCGGACTTAACTTCCTGCTGATGGGTATTTTGCTGTTCGGCATCGGCCTGCTGGGCGAGTATGTCGGACGCATTTATCAACAAGTGCGCGAGCGTCCACGTTTCACCATCCAGGCGATTCTGGAACGGCGCGCGGAAGGAGATTGAGTCCATGACCCGCGCCGTCGTGTTCGCCTATCACAACGTTGGGGTGCGCTGCCTCAAGGTGTTGCTGGCCCATGGCGTCGATGTGGCGCTGGTCGTGACGCACACCGACCATCCCGACGAACGGATTTGGTTCGACAGCGTCGCCGCTACCGCCGCCGATTACGGCATTCCGACAATCGCGCCGGAAAATCCGAACGCCCCGGAGGAATTGCAGCGGCTCCGCGACTTGGCTCCTGATTTTCTGTTCTCGTTCTACTACCGGCGAATGCTGATGCCCGAGCTGCTGGCGATCGCGCCGCGTGGCGCGCTGAACATGCACGGCTCGCTGCTGCCGAAATACCGCGGTCGGGTTCCGATCAACTGGGCGATCATTCGCGGCGAGACCGAAACCGGCGCGACGCTGCATTACATGGTGGCGAAACCGGATGCTGGCGATATTGTCGGTCAGACCGCCGTACCGATTCTGCTCGACGACACCGCGCGGGAAGTGCTCGACAAGGTCACCGTCGCCGCCGAACTGACGCTGCATCGGGTTTTACCGGCTCTGATCGCCGGCAACGCGCCGCGAATCGCGCAGAATCTGCGCCAGGGCAGTTACTTCTCCGGCCGCAAGCCCGAGGACGGGCGCATCGACTGGACTGGATCGGCGGTGGGCGTTCATAACTTGGTGCGAGCGGTCGCGCCACCCTATCCGGGCGCGTTTACCACCGTAGCCGGTCAGCCGGCGCGGATTCTGCGAACGCGGGTGATCGCGGCGAATGCGATCAGGATACCCGAACCCTTCCTCGAACTGGTCGACGGCCGGTTGATCGCCCGCTGCGCGGGCGGCGGCGCGTTGCAAGTCCTCACGCTGGAAATCGCCGGCGAAATCGTCGATCCGGCGCAACTGGCGGCGCAGCTCGATTTCGGTCCGTGGCGTCTGGGGGCCTGAAACACGCACATTCGATCACTCCGCGCCGCCTTCGCTTGTTGCTTTCAGACCCTGGAATCCTCCCCATAATGAAAAGAATCCTGATCCTCGGCGTCAACGGCTTCATCGGCCACCACCTGTCCCAACGCATCCTGGCGGATACCGATTGGGAGATTCACGGCATGGACATGCAGGACGACCGCGTCCGCGACCTGCTCGGCCAGCCGCGCTTTCACTTCTTCGAAGGCGACATCACCATCAACCGGGAATGGATCGAGTACCACGTCAAAAAGTGCGACGTGGCGCTGCCACTGGTCGCCATCGCCACGCCCGCCACCTACGTGCGCGAACCGCTGCGGGTGTTCGAGCTCGACTTCGAGGCCAACCTGCCCATCGTGCGGTCCTGCGTCAAGTACCGCAAGCGGCTGGTGTTTCCCTCGACCTCCGAAGTTTATGGCATGTGCGCCGACCCCGAGTTCGATCCCGATAACTCGCCGCTGGTCTACGGGCCGATCAACAAGCCGCGCTGGATCTACGCCTGCGCCAAGCAGATGATGGACCGGGTGATCTGGGCCTACGGGATGGAGCAGGGGCTGGATTTCACCCTGTTCCGGCCATTCAACTGGATCGGCGCCGGCCTCGACTCCATCAATACCCCGAAGGAAGGCAGCTCCCGAGTGATCACCCAGTTTCTGGGCCAGATCGCGCGGGGCGAGCCGATCAAGCTGGTGGATGGCGGCGCGCAGCGGCGTTCGTTCACCTATATCGACGACGGCATCAACGCCCTGCTCAAGATCATCGCCAACGAGCGGGGCGTGACCAGCGGCCAGATCTACAACATCGGCAATCCGCGCAACAACCTGTCGGTGCGCGAACTGGCCACCCGGATGCTCGAACTGGCGGCGGAATACCCGGAATACCGGGACAACGCGGCCAAGGTTCAACTGGTCGAAATCACGGCGACCGAGTACTACGGCCAAGGCTATCAGGATATGCAGCAGCGGGTGCCGAATATTGACAATGCCCGCGCTGATTTGGACTGGCAGCCGACCGTGGCCATGGACGATGCCCTGCGGCGGATTTTCGAGGCGTACCGCGCCCATGTGGCCGACGCCGGCACTCTCGTGGATTGATCCGTGGTAACCGCGCCGTCGTTGGTTCTCAAGGTCGATGTTGACACGCTGCGCGGGACGCTGGCGGGTGCATTGCGGTTGGTGGAGCTGTTCCAACGCCACCAGACGGACGCAACCTTTCTGTTCAGCCTCGGCCCCGACCATACCGGCTGGGCGATCCGGCGGGTGTTTCGGCGCGGCTTTCTCGGCAAGATCAAGCGCACCTCGGTGGTCGAGCACTACGGGCTGAAAACTCTGCTTTACGGAACGCTGCTGCCTGGGCCGGACATTGGCCGGCGCGCGGGCGACGCGATGCGGCGGGTCCGCGACGCCGGGTTCGAGACCGGCATTCATTGCTGGGATCACGTCCTGTGGCAGGATCGCGTGGCCAAGGCCGACCGCGAGTGGACCGTTCGCGAGATGGGGAAGGCGGTGGATCGTTACGCCGAAATTTTCGGTGCGGCGACAACCGTGCATGGCGCGGCCGGCTGGCAAATGAACAGCCATGCGCTACGACTCGCCAGGGAATTCGGATTTACCTGCTGTTCCGATGCGCGCGGAACCCATCCCTTCCTGCCGGTGGTGGATGGTGAGGCAATCCGTTGCCCGCAGTTCCCGACCACGCTGCCGACCCTGGATGAGCTAATCGGCGTGGACGGCATCACGCCGGACAACGTCGCTGATCGCCTGCTGGCGATGACGGCAACGCCGCCGGTTACCGGCCATGTCTTCACCCTGCACGCCGAACTGGAAGGCATGAAATTCCTGCCCGTGCTCGACCGGTTGCTCGCGGGCTGGCGCGACCAGGGCTATCGCCTCGGCGCGCTGCAAACATTGGCCGGCGAAATGGCGCTGGATGCCTTGCCCTGCCATCAGGTCGATTACGGGACCGTACCTGGCCGCACGGGTACGTTGCTGGTCCAGGGATCGGCGGTCTAGTTTTGGTGCATTACTCCTCACCGCAAGACAGAACCCATCATGTCAACGAATAATGCCAAACGATTCTCCGTAACTAAAGTTCTGATCGGCATTCTAGCTTTTGCGGTAATAGCGGTACTCCTTCTTTTCATTGCATTGTCTTTTTTTGACTATCCATCCGCCGATGACTTTTGCTACGCTGCCAAAGCCAGGCAATTTGGATTCATTGGCGCCCAAGCGTTCTGGTACGAACACTGGTCGGGCCGATACACCCTGAATTTTGCATATACCGCATTTTCCCTATCAGGAGATATTTTTAAAATATACCACTATCCACCAATTATTTTACTGATATCAACCTGGCTGGGCTTTTCCTTTCTAACCGCCAAAATAGCACAAGGCCATGTCTCGAAGGCTTCCGTCCTTCTTATCGGAGTGGTATGTACCGTATTATTTATCTCTGGCACTCCCAACATTGCCCAAACCTTCTACTGGCCGGGCGGCAGCTTTACTTACCAGATACCAAACGTCCTTCTGATCTTTCTCTTGGGGCTCCTGGTCTGGCGTGAAACCACCGCGATCGGCAAAAATACGCGGATACTGATTTTCTCCCTTTCCAGCCTATTAGTAATCATCATCATTGGCGCGAATGAAATTTCCCTTTTATTGACCGGCGCTATTCTCTTCCTCGGCGCCGTTTACGCACTGTGGACACGGCGAAATTCCCGCGTCTTCTGGGCAGGACTGCTGCTGATCGCCATCGGAGCCGCACTCGTCAGCGTACTGGCGCCGGGCAATTATCAGCGCTATGCCAGCCTCGATAGTGTCACCCAATTCCGGCTCACGCCCGGGTTAGCCATAGTCCTTTATCCACCCTGGGTAATCTTGCGGCTACTGTACTGGCTTTCCAACCTCGGATTATGGGTATCGGCGCTCATCCTGTTGATCATTACATTCCCCGTCGCCAAAACTTGGTTCTATTCGGATGGGAATTTCAAACGATTGTTTTTAATTTTTCCAGTTTTATGGATAATCATGATCTTTGTGTTGAATGGAATTGGTTTCCTGATTAACCGGTACCCACTGCCCGACCGAGCGGAAAGCGTGGTTTGGCTGCTATTTTTGCTCGGCTGGTATCCTTCCTTTATTATTCTGGCGCATTTTACAGTGGGTCGAAAGATCCTTCTCGATGATCGTCGCCTCATCCAGCCAGCCATCGTATTGCTCGTGATTAGCCTGTTGGGAGCACCCAATATCTTCGAGGCCTACAAGGACGCCTACCGGGGCCGCCGCTACGCCCAGGAATTGCGCGATCGATTTGCTAAGATCCAAGCCGCCAAGAATCGGGGAGAGACGGAGATCGTGGTCGGCAGTATCTCAAGACCACCGCTCACCTTGTTTACCGCCTATCTTGAAACCGACCCTGAAAACTTTATAAACCAGTGCATGAGCGAATATTTCGAGGTCAAGTCCATCAAACTGGGTTCCCCCACCAAATGACTTGGTTTCTGGTTGAAGCATGGAATCGAAGCCCGCCGAATCGCGGCGCTGGTTTTATTGCGTCCGGCGCTGGATGAAAATTACCGAAGTTCTCTATCCGCTCCTTCCGACCCTCGGCTCCACCCACAGGCGGTCGCGTAGACCCGACGACCGCCGCAGCCGCCGCTCGACCGCACCCGCCAACACCTCCGGCAGCCCGTGAAACGCTGCCTGTTGCTTGGCGCGGGTCAACGCCGTATACACCAGTTCGCGGCTCAACACCGGCGACGACTCGTTCGGCGTCACCACCAACACCCGGTCGAACTCCGAACCCTGACTTTTATGCACCGTCATCGCATAGACGGTCTCGTGTTCGGGCAAGCGCGCCGGGGCAAAGCTTCGCAACGCGCCGTCGCTGCCCAGAAAAAATACCCGCATCCGTTCCGGCTCGTCCGGGTCCGGCAAGGTGATTCCAATGTCGCCGTTGAACAGCCGCAGGTTGTAGTCGTTGCGAACGATCATCACCGGTCGACCCAGATACCAATCCTGACGGGTCTGGATCAGACCCCGGTCGCGCAACGCCGCCTCGCACAGCCCGTTCAACGCTTCCACCCCGAACGGTCCGTTGCGCAGGGCGCTCAGCACCCGAAACTGGTTGAAGCGCTCGAACACCGCCGCCGGTCCGGCCCCTTCCCGCGTCGCCCGCAGATAGGGCGCGAAGCCCTCCCCGACCGGCTCCGCCAACTGCGCCGGCAACTCGGCGGGCTCGGCCAGGGTTCGCCAAGCGATGTCCCCGCCCGGCGGACTCGCCAGCAACGCCACCGCTTCCGCTGCCTTGCCGCCGTTCACCGCCCGAGCCAGCGCGCCGATGCCGCTCGCCGCGCCGAAGCGGTAGCTGTGCCGCAACAGCACGATGGCGTCGGCCAGCGGCGGAGGCGTGATCCGGCCGCGCGGCAGCGGCTCGCCGGTCAGCGCCGTCAGTCGCGCCCGAAACTCCGGCGAAAACCGGCCGCCGCCAAAACAAAGATCCCCCAGCACCGCCCCCGCCTCCACCGAGGCCAACTGATCCTTGTCGCCCAGCAGAATCAGCCGGGCGGCAGGCGGCAGCGCATCGACGGTCTTGGCCATCAGCGCCAGCCCGACCATGGACACTTCGTCCACCACCAGCACGTCCACCGGCAGTGGGTTGTCGCGGTCGTGGCGGAAATATGCCGAGTCCGGTCGAGCGCCGAGCAGACGATGCAGGGTGGACGCCTCCTCGGGAATTTGCGCCAACCGGTCCGGCTCCAGTCCCAGCGCGGGCTTGGCGGCGCGGATCGCTTCCTGCAAGCGGGCCGCCGCCTTGCCGGTGGGCGCGGCCAAGGCCATGCGCAATGGCCGTCCGCCGGCCTGGCCGGTCAACAGCGCCAGAATTTTCAGGACAGTGCTGGTCTTGCCGGTGCCCGGCCCACCGGAGATGATACAAATCTGCTTCAGCGCCGCCACCGCCGCCGCCACCTTCTGCCAGTCCGGCCCGGTCAGTTGCGGATGGCGGGGAAACAGCCGGTCGAGATCGGCGCGCAACTGCGTCTCGTCCACAGTCGCTGGGGTTTCTCCGGCCCGGCGCAACAAATCCTCGGCCAACTGGTGCTCGTATTCCCAATAGCGGTAGAGATAGAGCCGACCGCGCCGGTCAAGCACTAGCGGATGGCGCTGGCCGGGCCGTCCGACGACGGGGCTGGCGCGCAGGATTCCCAACCATTCGCCGGTCGGCGGCGGCGCGAACGCGGGCGTTTCCCCCGCCATGGCGGTCCAGCGCCGCGCCCATTGCCGCAGGTTGACACAGATGTCGCCCTGGCCGGTGGCGTGACTGGCCAACGCCGCCGCCAGCGCCAATTCCGGCGATCCGCCACTGGCTAACCGATTCATGAACCGGGCGAAATGCAAGTCCAGGTCGGTGAGCAGGCCGCGTTCGGATAGAATCGGCAGAGGATCGTTCATACTGCGGGGCCGGTCGCCATCAGTTCATCGAGCGCCGCCGCCAAGGCCGAAGCGGGCCGGTCGCGGTACACCCCAAAATCCGGCCCCCGCGCCGGGTCCATGCCGCGCAGGAACAGGTAGTAAATCCCGCCAAAATGGCGCTCGTAGTCGTAATCCGGCACGCGCAGCCGCAGATAGCGGTGCAGTGCCACGGTGTAGATTAGGTATTGCAACACATAGGATTCGCGAGCCATCGCTTCGCCCAGGCGTTCCCGCCGATAGGCCGCCGGTTCCGGCCCAAGCCAGTTCGACTTGTAGTCCACCAGGTAGAACCGCTCGCCCGCCTTGAACACCAAGTCGATGAAGCCTTTCATGTAGCCGCGCAAGGGACTGAATTCCAGACTTTCGATCCGCCCCCGCAACGGGCCGGCGGCGTAACCATGCCGTTCCAGCACCCGCCGCAACGCCTCGGCGCACAACGATCTCACCGGATAGGTGAATTCCAGTTCGTTGAGTCGCCGTTCCGGCGCGACGGTCGCCAGTGTCAAACCGCTCTCGTCCAGCGGCGTCGCCAACACTCGCTCCACCCAGTCCGCCACCGTCGGCGTCCACTCCACCGCATCCAGCCCGTGTCCCGTCAACGTCCGGCTGACCAGAGTCTCCAGCCATTCCCGGTTCCGCTGGGTAAAATCCAGCCGCTCAAACAGGGCGTGCAGGCAGGTTCCCGCCCGCGCCCCGCGTGGAAAGGCAAATGCGTTACGGACGGCGACTGCTGCCGGTTCGGTTTCAACCACAGGGACAGTAACCGTCAGGTCGTAATCGGGCGTTTCGACCGCGTGACCAGCGGTCAGCGCGGTGAAACTGCCCACCCGCCAGGGTTCCGGCACCGGCCCCGCGAAGGCGCGCGCCCGCAATTCCGGCTCCGCCACAGCGGGCGGTTGGTAAATCTGGCCCGACTCGCGCGGCAGGGGCGCGATGGCCACGGTCTCGTTGGCCGACGCGAATGCGGTGCGCAGTTCGGCGCGAATCACCGCCGTTTCCAGCGTCCTAAACCGTTCCTGGGTAACTTCCAGTGCATCCTGGGACGGTCCGACCACCGGCGGCCGATGTAGCAACCAAGCAGGGGGCGCGCTGTCGGCGTCCTTGATCTTGCCCCAGACCAGAGTGCAACGCTGCTTGGCGCGGGTCAGGGCCACGTAGAACAGCCGCAGGTTCTCGGCCATTTCCTCGTGGCGGGCGAGCTGTCGGGCGGGATCGTCCTCGGCTGCGCCGACAGCCAGCACGGTTCGGCCCGGATTCGCGGGATCGTGATACAGCAGCAGATCGGGGTTGTCGTCGCTTTTGAGCCGGCCATCCCACAGGAACGGGCAAAACACCACCGGATATTCCAGGCCCTTACTCTTGTGGACGGTGACGATCCGCACCAGATTCTCGTCGCTTTCCAGCCGCAACTGCTGCTCCTCGTCCCGGCTGGCCGGCGCGCGGCGGTGGTCGCCGAACCATTTGAGCAGACCGGCCATGCCGGGATGGGCGCGGCTGGCGACGTGCAGCAGTTCGGCCAAGTGCAGCAGATTGGTCAGTCGCCGTTCGCCATCCGGGAACGCCAGCAGGCGCGGCGCGACCGCCTGTTCGTTCAGCCAAGCGCGGAAAAAGTGCATGAACCCCTCGTCCCGCCACTGTTGGCGATAGGCTTGAAAAGTCTCCAGCCAGCGCGCCCACGCCTGCTCGTCATCGTGCAACTGGTACAGCGTCTCGCCGCTCAAGCCGAACAAGTCACCGGCCAGCGCCGCGCGCACCTGGCCCTCGTCGCCCGGCTCCAGCACCGCCGCCAGCAAGCCTTCCAGTTGGCCCGCCTCCGCCGAGGCAAACACGCTGTCGTCCACGTGCTGGACGCTGGGCACGCGCAAACGCAGCAACTGCTCGCGGACCATCCGGCCCTGCCGATGGCTGCGCACCAGCACGGCAATGTCGCCGCCCGCCAGTGGCCGGTCGCCGATGCCGGCCTGACCACGCGCCCCCAAATTCAGCAGGCGGGCAATTTCGGCGGCGGTCGCCCGCGCCGCCCGTTCGCTGGCGATGCCCTTGCCCAAGGGTTGATCGCCGTCCGGTTCCAGCCACCACAGTTGCAGCGGCGGCTCGTTGCGCCCCTGAATCCACAGCGGCTCGTGACGCTTCTTTTCCGCCGGAATCGCCGGCTGGAAGCCGATGGCGTCGAACAGGAAAGGGCGGGTTTTAGCCGCGCCGAACACCACGTTCAACGCCGTCAGCAGGCGCGGATCGGAACGCCAGTTCACATCGAGGGTATAGTCCCGGCTGGCGTCGTGGCGAGCAGCCAAGTACGCGAAGATGTCCGCGCCGCGAAAACTGTAGATCGCCTGCTTGGGATCGCCGACCAGAAACACCGGCTGATTCGCGCCGGCGTAAATGCGTCGGAAAATGTCGTACTGGACCGGGTCGGTGTCCTGAAATTCGTCGATCAGCGCGGCGGCGTAGCGGCGGCGCAGGGTATCCACCAGGGCCGCGCCCCGCCGGGGATCAGTCAGCGCCTCGCGCAGGTTGAGCAGCAGGTCGTCGTAGGATTGAAGCTGTTGCCGCCGCTTGCGGGCCGCCAGTTCGGCGTTGCAGTACGCCAGCAGTTTCACCGGAACCTGATGCCGGCAGTAGTCGGCCAAGGTTTCACAGGCGGTTTTCAACGTCTCGCAGGCGGCAAAGAAAGCATGGCGGGGCGCCGGCTGATTGTTTTTGAGCGATTTTTCCAGCTTGGAGACGGTGAACTGGTCGAACTTCGAGAACAGTTCAAGCTTCGGAATTTCTGCGGCCAGATAACCGTCCATGTCGTTCAGCCAGCCGGGGATCGATTTCAAGCTGTATTTTTGCCGATTGAGACCGGGAGCCTTGAACAGCAGTTCCTCGATCTCGGCGCGATAGCTCCCCCAGATGTCCCGCGCCCGCTGGTAAGCCAGGAGGAACGCCTGTTCGAGCGCCGCGCCATCGGTCTCCCCTTCCGGGGTGATCACCTGTAGGTAGGGCTTACCCAGATACGGGCTGATCTCGGCAAGCAAGGTTTCCGGACTGTATTTTTTATCCAGAAAGTATTGCACCACCATCGGCGAAGCCGGGTAAAACTCCCGCCGCCAGAAGTCCTCGACGATTTCGCGGAGCAAATCGCTGGTATCAGCCAGCACCTCGGTCTCGAACGACAGGCCGCTTTCGAAGGCGCTGTCGCCCAGCGCCCGCTGGCAGAAACCGTGAATGGTGAAAATGGCGGCTTCGTCGAAGCCGCGCACCGCATTGTTCAGCCGGCGGATGGCCAGATCGCGGTCGGGCAGCACATCCAGCATTCGGGCGCTGAACTCATCGTCGTCCTCGGCCCGGCCACGCAGGAACGCCAGCCGGATTTGCCCCAGCCGTTCGCGGATGCGGTCGCGCAGTTCCTTGGTCGCGGCGTTGGTGTAAGTGACAACCAGAATCCGGTTGACCGGAATCGCCGCTTCCATCACCAAGCGCAGATACAGCGCAGTCAGGGCGTAGGTTTTGCCGGTGCCGGCGCTGGCTTCGATCAGATTGAGGCCGGTCAGCGGCGCGTACAGCGGGTCGAACCGTTCCATCACCCCACGTCGCCGGCGCCGAAATACTCGGTCGTGTAGCGTTCCATCCGCAGTTCCGGCGACCAGAAATCCAGCGGCAGGCCAGCCTTGTGTTTGAGTTGCGCCAGAAACACGTAAGGATCGGGCAGGCTTTCCCACACCGCTGGCAGGAAGGTGGCGCGGTACTGGTGGAACTGGAGGATCAGCCCGTCCACACCCGGCCGTACCTGCCTCAGCAAGTCCTCCTCGGAACTGAAGCGCATCGGCTCCGGCGGCGACAGCACCGAGATGAAAATTTCCAGCTTGGGAAACTCATCCGGCCGCAGTTCGGGAAAGCGGGGATCCTCGAACGCCGCCGCGTAGGCGTGAGCGGCGACGTCCTGAACCAGCGGCTGATAGGCAGCGAGCGCGCCGATGCAGCCGCGCAACTGGCCGCCGATTTCCAGCGTCACGAAGGTGGCCCGCAATGGCCGCAGAGTTTCCGGATAATCGTCCGGCTTGACCGCCAACGCCTGGCCATGCCGCAGACCGTGCTGGATCGAGGCGCGGGCCACGTCGAGCAGCGTGGCCCGGTCAGCCGGCGACAGCGTGTGATCAGTGGACATGAAGGCTCCAATCCAGCTCAGTGGAATACATACGCGCCATACCCCACCACCTGATCGCGCGAGCCGGCGGTATCGCCGGAGTTGCGCAGATCAATGGTTTCGCCGTGCAAGCCCTTGCGCCGCGCCACCCACAACAGACCGTTGACCGGATTGCGCCCGCAAGCTTGGTCGTAGCCGATATCCTCGTAGCGCAGCGCTTCGATAGCCTGGGACGTGGCGCTGTCCAACCCGCGAGCGGTCTGATAATCGTGGTAGTGGCTGAGATCGGAACTGATGACGATCAAGGTTTCCGGCCCGCCCCACAGCGCCTCCAGCACCGTCCCGACTTCTGCGGGGCGGGCGTCGCCGACCACCAGCGGCACCAGCTTAAACTCGCCCAGCACTTCTTGCAGGAACGGCAGATGCACTTCCAGACTGTGCTCTTGGGCGTGCGCCTGTTCCAGAAAGCCCACTTCCGGCAATTGCCGAACTTGCTCGATGGCTTCCTGGTCTACTGGGATTCGGCCCAGCGGAGTCGAAAAGGCCGCCATCCCACTGACCGCGATGCCCCGGAATCCGACCCGATGGCTCGGCCCCAGCAGGACGACCCGGGTGATGACATCCCGGATCGCGCGCAACCGGGCATAGGCCGAAGCGGCGATGGGGCCAGAGTAGATGTAGCCGGCATGAGGGGCGATGATCGCCTTGGGCGGCGGTTCGGTCGAAGGTTCGACCTGATTGAGAAGCTGTCGCACCTGGGCGTGCAGTTCCCCTGCATTGGCTGGATAGAACAATCCCGCTACGGCGGGTGTGCGCACGGTCTGCATAACGCCCTCCCGATGAGTTTGCCAATACCAATCGGTTAGAGTATAGGGCGTAAATTCGTTCGGCGACGGTCGAATTGTGGTCTAAACCTTACGGCAACCAGCATTCCGCTGGCCGAAAAACGACGAGAGCCTTTGTCACAGGAGGCCATGATGAATCAAACCACCGAGTTTTTTCCCACCCGCTACTGGCACGCCCTCGACGATGGCCGGGTCCAGTGCGATGTCTGCCCCCGCTTCTGCAAGCTGCACGAGGGCCAGCAGGGCCTATGCTTCGTGCGCGGCTGTCACGACGGCAAGATCATGCTGACCAGCTATGGCCGGTCCAGCGGTTTCTGCATCGATCCGATCGAAAAGAAGCCCCTCAACCATTTTCTGCCCGGCACCTCGGTGCTGTCGTTCGGTACCGCCGGTTGCAATCTGGCCTGCAAGTTCTGCCAGAACTGGGATATGAGCAAGTCGCGCGAGATGGACACCTTGGCCGACGCCGCCGCGCCGGACAAACTGGCGCGAGTGGCCCGCGAACTGGGCTGTCGCAGCATGGCCTACACCTACAACGACCCGGTGATCTTCATGGAGTACGCCATGGATGTCGCCATCGCCTGCCGCGATTACGGGATCAAGTCGGTGGCGGTCACCGCCGGCTACATGTGCGACGAGCCGCGCCGGGAATTTTACCAATACATGGACGCCGCCAATGTGGACCTCAAGGCGTTCACCGAGGAGTTCTACTGGAAAATCTGCGGCGGCCATTTGCAACCGGTGCTCGATACGCTGGTGTACCTCAAACGGGAAACCAACGTCTGGTTTGAGATTACCACCCTGCTGATTCCTGGAGAGAACGATTCGGATACGGAACTGGAGGCGCTGACCCAATGGGTGGTGGAAAACCTGGGACCGGAGGTGCCGATTCACTTTACCGCCTTCCATCCAGACTGGAAGATGCTGAACCACTCCCCTACCCCGCCCTCGACCCTGAGCCGGGCGCGACGGATCGCGCTGAAGAATGGCATCCATTACGCCTACACCGGCAATGTCAACGACGAGAAAGGCGGGAGCACCTATTGTCATCAATGCGGGAAGAAGCTGATCGGCCGCGACGGGTACACGCTCGGCGAGTGGAACCTGACCGCCGACGGGTGCTGCAATGGTTGTGGAACGCCCTGCGCTGGCGTGTTCGAGGCGCAGCCGGGAACCTGGGGCGCGCGGCGTCGCCCGGTGCGCCTTCGACAATACGCTGACTGACGCGCCGCGCTGTCGCTTTTTGCACTGAACCGCCATGCTGAGCTACCGCCACGCCTTCCACGCCGGTAACTTCGCGGACGTGTTCAAGCACGTCCTGCTGGTTCATCTCATCCGCGCCCTGCAACGCAAAGACAAGCCATTTTGCGTACTCGACACCCACGCCGGCGCGGGCCACTACGATCTGGATTCCCCGCAGGCGCAAAAGAACCGCGAATTCGCCAGCGGCATTGGCCGGTTGTGGAATCAGTCCAGATTAAGTCCCGAACTGGCCGATTATGTGGAACGGGTTCAGGCGTCGAACCCGGACAGTCGTTTGCTCTATTACCCCGGTTCGCCACGCATTGCCCGCGCTCTACTGCGACCCGGCGACCGCCTGATGCTGACCGAACTTCATCCGACCGAGCACGCGGCGCTCAAAGCCGAATTCGCCAGCGACCGCCAAGTCGCGGTCCATCACCAGGATGGCTACGCTGCGCTCAAGGCGTTGCTGCCGCCCCCGGAACGGCGCGGACTGGTGTTGTTGGACCCGGCCTACGAGTTGAAGGATGAATTCGACCGGCTCATCGAAGCCGTTCAGGTGATTCACCGTCGCTGGACAGGCGGCGTCATCGCTCTCTGGTACCCCATTCTCGACCGCGCGCCCAGTCTGCGCTGGCAACGAACCCTGCAAAAGCTGGCGATTCCGGCGATTTTATGCGCGGAATTGGGGCTGTATCCTTACGACGCACCGCTCGGCTTGCACGGCGCCGGGATGATCCTCATCAATCCCCCATGGAAACTGGACGAAACGCTGGGCCGCCTGTTGCCGGAACTGCTGCAGCGACTGCGCGTCGGCGACCATGGGCAGACTCGGCTGGAATGGCTAACCCCAGCGCCCTGATTCCTGTCCCCCGCTCTCTGGAAAACCATGAACTACGACACCTTGATCGACGTCGCCACATTGCGCGCCCACCTCAACGATCCTCACTGGGTGGTGGTGGACTGCCGCTTCAGCCTGATGGATACCGAAGCGGGCCGCCGCGCTTACCAGGAAAGCCATCTCCCCGGCGCCCGCTATGCTCATCTCGACGAAGACCTGTCCAGCCCCATCACGCTAACAACTGGGCGGCACCCACTGCCCGATCCAGCGCGACTGGCGCGCAAGCTGGGCGAATGGGGCATCGGGCCTGAAACACAGGTCGTGGTCTACGATGACATGGGTGGAATGTTGGCGGCGGCGCGACTGTGGTGGTTGCTGCGCTGGCTGGGACACAGCGCCCGCGCAGTCTTGGACGGCGGTTTTCCCGCTTGGCAACGGGCGGGGTTGCCGTTGACCGCCACATTGCCCAGAGCGCAGCCAGTGGCGTTCCATGCTCAGCCGAATGACCAACTTTGGTTGACCACGGCGCAAGTCCTGGCATTGCCTGCGGAGAATGTAGTGTTGGACGCGCGGGCGGTGGCGCGCTTCCGGGGCGAAATGGAACCGATTGATCCAGTCGCCGGCCACATTCCGGGCGCGGTTAATCTGCCGACCGAGGGTAATTTGACCGCCGACGGTCATTTTCTGCCCCGCGCCGAACTGCGGGCGCGGTTCGCGGCGGCACTGGGCGAACGGCCAGCGGCGACGGTGGTGCATAGTTGCGGCTCCGGCGTGACCGCCTGCCATAACCTGCTGGCGATGGAAGCCGCCGGTTTGCGCGGTTCGCGGCTGTACCCCGGTTCCTGGAGCGAGTGGATCCGCGATCCGACCCGGCCCGTTGCGACCGGAACCGCTTGAATCGCCATAGTGGCTTTCGACTTTTACTTTCTCCCGATAAACTCAATCGGATAACCATCGGGGTCTTCGATAAAAGAGATCATCGTGGTACCCGCGTTCATGGGACCCGCTTCGCGCAGAATCTTGCCGTCCCGGCTTTTCACTTCCGCTGTCGCCCGATAGACGTCATCAACCTCAATGGCGATATGACCATAAGCGGTTCCCATCTCATAACGATCCACGCCCCAGTTGTAGGTCAATTCGATGACCGTATGATCGGACTCATCACCATAACCCAGAAAAGCCAGGGTAAATTCACCGGCGGGATAATCCTGTCGGCGCAGCAACTTCATTCCCAGGATCTCGGTGTAAAACTTGATCGAACGGTCGAGATCGCCCGTTCTCAGCATGGTGTGGAGAATGCGCATGACTGTCCTCCCAAAATTGAAGCACAAGTTGAAACCGGCGCGGCTGGAAAAACGCGCGCCGGTTCCCGCTGCTCTACCGCCGTCCTTTCAGCGCCGCGATGCGCATCCGCAAGGCGTTGAGTTTGATGAAACCCTCGGCATCCTTCTGATCGTAGGCGCCGGCATCGTCCTCAAAGGTGGCGATGTTCATGTCGAACAGGCTGTCATCCGACTTGCGCCCGGCAACAATCACGTTGCCCTTGTACAGCTTCACCCGCACCGTACCGTTCACCGGGGCCTGCGAGGCATCGATCATCGTCTGCAACATCTTCCGCTCCGGACTCCACCAGTAGCCGTTGTAAACCAGGCTGGCGTAGCGTGGCATCAGGTCGTCCTTGAGATGCGCGACTTCCCGATCCAGGGTCAGCGATTCCATCGCCCGGTGCGCCTTGAGCATGATCGTGCCGCCGGGAGTTTCGTAGCAGCCGCGCGATTTCATGCCGACGTAGCGGTTTTCCACCAAGTCCAGCCGGCCGATACCGTGTTCGCCGCCCAGTCGATTCAGCTTGGTCAACACGGCAGCGGGCGTCAACGCCTCGCCGTCAATCGCCACGATATCGCCGTTGCAGTATTCCATCTCAACGTAGCGCGGCTGGTCGGGCGCTTTCTCCGGGGACACCGACCAGCGCCACATGTCCTCGTCCGGCTCGTTCCACGGGTCTTCCAGCACGCCGCCTTCATAGGAAATGTGCAGCAGGTTGGCGTCCATCGAATACGGCGATTTCGTCCCGCGTTTCATCTCGACCGGGATGCCGTGCTGCTCGGCATAGGCCAGCAGCTTCTCCCGCGACAGCAAATCCCACTCCCGCCACGGAGCGATGATCTTGATATCCGGCTTCAGCGCGTAGGCGCCCAACTCGAAGCGAACCTGATCGTTGCCCTTGCCGGTGGCGCCATGCGAAACGGCGTCGGCCCCGGTCGCCACCGCGATTTCGATCTGGCGCTTGGCGATCAACGGCCGGGCGATGGAGGTGCCGAGCAGGTATTCACCCTCGTAGATGGCGTTGGCCCGGAACATGGGGAACACGAAATCGCGCACGAACTCCTCGCGCAGATCGTCGATGAAGATGTTTTCCGGCTTGATGCCCAGCTTGAGCGCCTTGGCGCGCGCCGGCTCCAGTTCCTCGCCCTGACCCAGGTCGGCGGTGAAGGTCACGATCTCGCATCGATACACGTCCTGCAACCACTTCAGGATCACCGAGGTATCCAGGCCGCCCGAATAGGCCAGCACGACTTTTTTCACGTCCGACATAACCTTCCTCATGTTCGTGAACTACAACCCGAACGGCCCGAACCTCAAGGATCCGAACCGTGCAATCTTGTTAGCTTAAAGCCTGACCCCGGCGCGTCAAGGCACAGCGGGCGTATAATCTCCCATCGAACCCTTGCCCACGCCATGCGGAACCCACCATGGACACTTTCACCCTCACCCGCCCCGACGACTGGCATTTGCACGTTCGCGACGGCGCGGCGCTGCACGCGGTCGTGCCGCACAGCGCCCGCCAGTTCGCCCGCGCCATCATCATGCCCAACCTGCGACCGCCGGTGACCACCACCGAACGGGCGCTGGCCTACCGGAACCGCATCCTGGCCGCCGTGCCGGATGGGCTGGCGTTCCAGCCGCTGATGACGCTGTACCTGACCGACCACACCTCGCCAGACGAAATCGCCCGCGCCAGGGAGTCCGGTCACATCGTCGCCTGCAAGCTCTACCCCGCTGGCGCAACGACGAATTCCGATTCCGGCGTGACTGCCCTCGACGAAATTTATCCGGTGCTGGAGGCGATGCAGGCGCGGGGCTTGCCCCTGCTGATCCACGGCGAGGTCACTACCCCCCATGTGGACGTGTTCGACCGCGAGGCGGCCTTCATCGACCAAGTGCTCACGCCGCTGGCCTGGGACTTTCCGGAGTTGAAAATCGTGTTGGAGCACATCACCACCGAGGACGCAGTGGACTACGTGCGGGAAGCGCCGGCCACCATCGCGGCAACGATCACCGCCCATCACCTGCTCTACAACCGCAACGCCCTCTTTCAAGACGGCATTCGCCCGCATTACTACTGTCTGCCGATCCTCAAGCGCGAACGTCATCGCCAGGCGCTGATCCAGGCCGCCATCAGCGGCAATCCCAAATACTTTCTCGGCACCGACAGCGCCCCGCATCCGCGCCAGGGCAAGGAAGCCGCCTGCGGTTGCGCCGGCTGCTATACCGCCCACGCCGCGCTGGAACTGTACGCCGAGGCGTTCGCCGCCGCCGGGGCGCTGGATAAGCTGGAAGCCTTCGCCAGCTTCCACGGCGCGGATTTTTACGGCCTGCCGCGCAACGTGGGAACGGTCACCCTAAGCCGCCAACCGACATCGGTTCCCGAATCCTTCCCGTTCGGTGGAGATGAACTGATTCCGCTGCGGGCCGGGGAAATGCTGGGATGGCGGCTGGCGGCATGACCACGCCGTTCCTATAAAACCTCCGATGGCCCGATGTATCCCCGCTCCTCTTCCAACAGGGCTTCGAGCGCCTTGGCCGGCAGTGGCGGAGCAAACAGGTAACCCTGCCCAAGACTGCAACCCAGCGCGCGTAGTCGCGCCGCCTGTTCCCTGGTCTCGATCCCTTCGGCGATCACGCTCAGGCCAAAAGCCGCTGCCAGCGCGACCATGCTCTGTACGATGGCTCTGTCGTGCGGGCTCTGCTCGACGTTCTGGATCAGGGAACGGTCGAGCTTGAGCGTGTCCACCGGAAACCGCTTGAGGTGATTCAAGCTCGAACAGCCCCTGCCGAAGTCGTCGATGGCCAGCCTGACCCCGGCCTCCTTCAAGGCCTCGAGTTTTGCAACGGCTCCCACCGGATCGTGGATCAGTACGCTTTCCGTAATCTCCAGCGTCAGGCTGCGCGAATCCAGCGCGCTGGGCCCCAGGGCCACGATCTCGCTCACCAACGCGGCATGCCGAAACTGCCGCGCCGACAGATTGACGCTCAAAAACAGCGGTGGATCGCCCGGGTAGCGCAACTGCCACGCGCGGACCTGTCGGCAGGCTTCTTCCAACACCCACTGGCCAAGTTCGATGATGAACCCGGTCTCCTCGGCGATGGGAAGAATGCCGTCCGGGGCGACCAACCCGCGCCGTGGATGCTGCCAGCGCACCAGCGCCTCGACCTCGCGAATGCGGCCATCGTCCAGCGAGACGACGGGCTGATAGTAGACCCGCAATTCCTTCCGCTGGATGGCCTGGCGCAGTTCGGTTTCCAAGTCGAGCCGTTCCATGGCCGCCGCGTTGAGTTGGGTGTTGAAGATGGCGTAACGGCCTTTGCCGCTGCTTTTGGCGTGGTACATCGCCAGGTCAGCCTTGCGGAGCAAGTCATCGGTACTGTCCTGATGGGGGGTGCTGATCGCGATGCCCATGCTGCCGCCGACAAATAAATCCCGCCCCTCCAGCCGGATCGGATCGCGTAGCTTGGCGATCAGGCGATCGGCCATCGGCATCACTTGGTCCACGGCGGTCACGCCTTCGACGAGGACCGTGAACTCGTCGCCGCCGAGTCGCGCCGCGGTATCGTCCCGGCGCAGACAAGCGCGCACCCGGTCCGCCACCACCCGCAGCACTTGATCCCCGCAAGCATGGCCCAGGCTGTCGTTGACGATCTTGAAGTTGTCCAGATCGAAGAAAACCACCGCGACCGACTGTCCCTCGGCATCGGCGCGAGCGAGTCCATGCCGCAGCCGGTCCCGGAAATAGGTCCGGTTGGCTAGGCCAGTCAGGGGATCGCGAAACGCCAGCTTCGTCAGTTCCTGCTCGAACGTCTTGCGCTCGGTCACATCGTGGTAGGTAGCGACGATCCCGGCTACCGCTGGCTCGTCGAGCAAATTCACGAGGATGACCTCGAAATCACGCCAGGCATCCTGTCCCTGACGCAGACGCACCGCACCGGTCAACGTCAAACTCGCCTGCTCGCACACCTGGGACAAGAGGTTGCGCATCGTATCGGCATCCTCCGGATGCACCCGGTCGAGCACATTCTGGCCAGGCAGCGCCTCTGCCGTGCAGCCCCACAGCGCCTCGACCGCCGGGCTGGCGTAGCGAATCGCGCCATCGGCGGTCAGGATGGCGATGACGTCGGAGACGCTGTGGATCAGGGCGCGAAAGCGTTCGTGGCTGACGTGCAGCGCCTCCTCCACCCGCACCCGCTCGGCCAACTCGTCGCGCGCCGCGCGGTAAAGCCGCGCGTTCTCCAGGGCCGCCGCAATCTGCCCGGCGTACAGCGTGGCCACTTGCAGCGTGTCGGGATCGAACGGCGTCGGCGCGAAACGCAGGGCGTAAAGCATGCCCCGCATCCGTTCCTCACGCTGGATCGGAACCGCCAGCAGCACCCGCGCCGGGCAACGGTTCGGCGAGTCCAATGCCAGCGGCCCCATCGCAGCAGGCAGGTCGGCAATGTTGCACGGTTCGCCAGTCGCGAGGCGCGGGTCCGCGAACAGGCCTTCGGCCAGATGGCGGCATGCGGCGACCCATGCCGGATCGAGACCGGTCTGGGCGACGCAAACCGGCGCGGCGCCCGGATCGCGCAAGACCAGCAGGGCGGCGTTCGCCCCCACGACTCCGGGGAAGAGACGCACCGCCTCGCTGCTCGCCACCGATTCGTCGAGATGGCGGCTGATCTCTCGACCCGCCCGCACGATCCGCTCCAACTGGACGCTGCGCTGCGCTTCCTGAAGAACCAGGCCGATCCGATACGCCATGGCCACCAGCAGATTGACCTCGGCGTGGACGAACGGGGTTGGCTGACAGCGCGCCAGAACCAGCACGCCCCGCGTGGCATGGCTGTCAACCACCGGCAGCCAGACAGCCGACTCGGCAGCCAGTTCGCGCAGTTGAGAATCCACTTGGGAGTCCGCGCTCGCCGCCGCCGTCAGGATGGGCGCCCCGCTGCGCATCACGGTCGCCACATAGCCATTCTCGGCGCTCGACAGCGGCTGATGCAGCATCTCCTCGGGCAGACCAACCGCCGCCAGCGGGGCGAACGTCCCTGTCCCCGTCGGGTCCAGCAACACGACGATATCCGCCGAATACAGCTCCGAAAGCGTCAACAGCATCCGATCGAGCAGGAGATCCAAAGGACCGGACTCGCTCAGGATGGTCAGCAGGCGAGTGAGGCGGGTGGTATCGCGGATCGCCGCCCGCGCCGCCCGCAGAGCCGCATCGCAGGCCGTGCGCAGGCGGCCAACATCGTCCCACTCCGCCCACGCTGGGTCGCCAGGCGAGACGAGACCGGTCCGCGCCGCCGGCTCCAACGCTGGGTCCACGATCGCGCCCAAGTCCGCTACAAGGCCAGGGCGGTCAGCGTGGCGTTGTGCGTTCCCAACACGCCCGCCGTGCGCGCGAACTCGCCGCAGCAGTAGAAACCGAAAGTGGGTACATCCCCCGCCACCGCCTGCAGCCGACGCGGTTCTTCCGCTACCCGCCCGCCGAAGATGAGCGCGCGGGCTGCACAACTGAAAGCGAGCAGGACGCCGGCTTCCGGATGGGCGGCGAGCGCGGCGCTCGCGACGTCATTGGCGACATCGAGCAACGCATCAACGGAACTGCTCATCACCTGCACGGCGCTGCCCAAGGGCGGCACGCAGCCCTGTATGCGGAGCGCGCCCTGCTCCGATTTCGCGCGAGCCACCCGAATCACGGTCGACCCGTCGTGTTGGAGCAAACCAAACGGATGGCGAACAGAAACGCCCCAGAACTGGTCGGCGCTCAATTGCCCCGGCGCCAGTCCGAGTTGCTCCTCGTAGACCACGGCGGCCGGACGCCCGCCGAACTCAACGATCTCCGTGTTTTCCACGCGGGTGACCAGCAACGGGACGCCGACCGGCTCCCAGCCGTGTCGCGTCACCACCCGCAGCGGCCGCGCGCTGGCAATCCACAGGGCCACCGCGCCCTCCTCGATCACTTGGTCGTCGTGGAACACCAACGTCCGCAAGAACCGCTGCTCGTCGCCAGCGGCGCCGCCCGTGATGGGCACCTTCGGACCGACGATGCGATAGACCCCCTGCACGAGTTGTTGGAGATCTCCAAGCAGCGAATCCACCAGCAGCAGCACGGCGGCGTGGGGACTGGGACCAGCCTCGGCTCGGCTGGCCCGGGTGATCGCCTGACCCGCCCGGTCGAGGTCGCCACGAACGTGGCTGGCCGACGCCACGCCGAACCGGTACGGCCCAGCCGCCAGGGCCAGGACGCCAACCCCGGCGCCGAACCCCAGATATTGTCCCTGCGCGATCTCGCCGGAGCCGGTGGCGCCGATCAGGCGCGCGCCGCCGGTGACGGATCGGATGCCGGCGAGCAACGCTGGCAGGTCATAGCGGGGAGTCGTGAAGACGACGACCAGCGCCGGCGATTCGCCCGCCAACCCCGCGACCGCTGCGGTTGCCGCCTCTCGTCCAGCCTCGACCGCATCCCGCGCCTTGCTGACACCGGTTCCCGCGCGCACTTTCATGGCCTGATATTTTCTCGACAGGGAATAGAGAGAGGGAGTTCCTCGTATGGATCATCGGCGAAAATCGCCGAAACCGAAGGCTTGGTTGGGGGGTGATTTTTTTATTTTCAATAAGCCAGGGGGCTCTCGACGGGTTACACCCTTGGGGATTGATCGTAAGGCGTGTTTGTAAGACGATGATTAAGCAAAAGTAAAGTATTGTAACCAGCACGGTCGGATAGCGTTTTCCCAAATGCGGCGGGGGTAATCGGTCGAGGGCCAACGGGTTACAAAGACCAAAAACGCCAAGCTTCGAGGAGAAGAATATTTAACTCGTTATTTTTAAATAAGTTAGCGATTAACTTAACTGGTCGCGCCTCGATTTTATCACAGCCCGCACGAAAGGCAGATCCGTCCAAACCGTAGTGTGTTCACTCTAATTTCCGTTGCTAGAGTATGCCTCAACACAGGTTGAAACCCCGCCGGCCGATAAAAACCGGCATTTTGATCAAGACCTTGAGTCGAGGAGAGTCATCATGGCAAACGTTGCGCTGAAGAACATCATCGAAGCCCCCATGGCCGCCAACATCCGCGAATCGGCCAACCGCATCTGGCTGGCCGGGCTGGGCGCTTTCGCTAAGACCCAGGAGGAAGGCGAGAAGCTGTTCCAGTCGCTGATCAAGGAAGGCGAGAAAGTCGAGAAGCACGCCAAGAAAGCCGCCGAGGAACGCTTCGAGGAAGCCAAGGGCAAGGTGATCGAGTTCCGCGGCAAGGCCACCCAGCAGTTCGACCGGTTGGAAGAACTGTTCCAGGAACGAGTCGCGCAGGTGCTGGGCCGGTTGGGCGTGCCGACCCAGGAAGACATTCAGGAACTGGCCAAGCGGGTCGAGGCGCTGAATCAGAGCATCATGGCGCTGAAGAAGTAAGCACTCGCTTTAAATCCGTCCAAACGAGGCCCCACGGCAACGCGCCGTGGGGCCTCGTTGCTTTGTTATCATGAATAGTTGCCGAGGATCACCCTACCGAGGAGCCATGCCCATGAACGCCTCGCCGTCTCCCCAACCACCGCTTTGGCACGCGCTGAGCACCGAGCAGGTCTTGCAGGCGCTGGACACCGCGTCCGGCGGCCTGAGCGCGGCCGAAGCCGCCCGGCGGCTGGCGATTCACGGGCCCAACCGGCTGCGTCCCCCCCAGCAGCGCGGCCCGGTATTGCGCTTCCTGCTCCAGTTCCACAACGTGCTGATCTATGTGCTGCTGGCCTCGGCCGCCATCACCGCCGCGCTGGGCCATGCGGTGGATACCGGGGTGATTCTGGGCGTGACCCTCATCAACGCCATCGTCGGTTTCGTGCAGGAAGGCAAGGCGGAATCGGCGCTGGCGGCGATCCGCAAGATGCTGTCGCTGCGCGCTTTGGTGCTGCGCGACGGGCAACGCCGGGAAATCGCCGCCGAGAATCTGGTTCCAGGCGACCGGGTGCTGTTGCAATCCGGCGACAAAACCCCCGCCGACCTGCGACTGATCGAGGTCAAGAACCTGCGAATTCAGGAAGCGGTGCTGACCGGCGAGGCGGAAGCGGTCGAGAAAGCCGTTGCGCCCGTATCCGCCGAGGCGGTCACCGGCGACCGCGCCAACATGGCCTATTCCGGCACGTTGGTCAGTTACGGCCAAGGGATCGGCGTGGTGGTGGCGACCGGCGAACACACCGAGATCGGCCGCATCAGCGCCCTGTTGGAACAGGTCGAGGAAATCGCCACCCCCCTGCTGCGGCAGATGGCGCAATTCGGGCGCTGGCTCAGCGCCGCCATCGTGCTGGCGGCGGTGGCAACCTTTGCCATCGGTGTCCTCTGGCGCGGCTTGCCACCGGATGACATGTTCATGGCGGCGGTGGCACTGGCGGTGGCGGCGATTCCCGAAGGTCTGCCAGCGATCCTGACCATCATCCTGGCCATCGGGGTCCAGCGCATGGCCGGGCGCAACGCCATCGTCCGCCGCTTGCCGGCGGTGGAAACCCTGGGCGCGGTCACCGTGATCTGCTCCGACAAGACCGGCACCCTGACCCGCAACGAAATGACCGTGCAGCGGGTGGTGACCGCCGACCGGACCGTTGAAGTCAGTGGGGCCGGCTATGCACCGACCGGCGGCTTCAGCCTGGACGGCGCCCCCATCCTGCCTGAGGACGCGGCGGATTTGCAGGCCATCGCCCGCGCCGCGCATTTATGCAACGAGGCGGTGCTGCGCGAGCAGGATGGCGAATGGCGGATGGAAGGCGATCCCACCGAGGGCGCGCTGTTGACCTTGGCCCACAAGGCTGGCCTCGATCCGGTAACCGAACGAGATCGCTTCCGCCGGGTGGACAGCATTCCCTTTGAATCCGAGCACCGGTTCATGGCCACCCTGCACCACGATCATCACGGCCACGGCTTCGTTTACGTCAAGGGGGCGCCGGAACGGGTGCTGGCGATGTGCGCGCGCGAGTTGGGCGACGCCGGGTCACAACCCCTGCGCCCGGACTACTGGCGGGACCGGATCGAGGAACTGGCGACCCTGGGCCAGCGCGTGCTGGCGGTGGCGTTCCGCCCGACCAGCGAGACCCGTGGCGAACTGATCTTTGAGGATATCGAGGAAGGCCTGACCCTGCTGGGATTGCTGGGCATCAGCGATCCGCCGCGCGCGGAAGCGATCCGGGCGGTGCGGCAAACCCAGCAGGCCGGGATCCGGGTGAAAATGATCACCGGGGATCATGGCGTTACCGCGCGAGCCATCGCCGCCCGGATTGGGATTGGCGATGGGAACAAGGCGCTGACGGGGCCGGAACTGGAGGCGCTGGACGATGCGGCGCTGCGAGCAGTGGTCATGGACACCGATGTCTACGCCCGCGCCAGTCCCGAACATAAACTGCGGCTGGTCGCGGCCTTGCAGGCGAATCATCAGGTGGTGGCGATGACCGGCGATGGCGTCAACGACGCCCCGGCGCTCAAGCGCGCCGACATCGGCGTGGCGATGGGCATGAACGGCACCGAGGCCGCCAAGGAAGCCGCAGCCATGGTGCTGGCCGACGACAATTTCGCCTCCATCGCGCACGCGGTGGAGGAAGGCCGCACCGTTTACGACAACTTGCGGAAAGCCTTGCTGTTCCTCCTGCCGACCAACGGCGCTCAGGCGCTGGTGATCGTGGCCGCCATTCTGTTGGGGGTGACGCTGCCGATCACCCCGGTGCAGATTCTGTGGGTGAACATGGTGACGGCGGTTACCCTAGCGCTGGCGCTGGCGTTCGAGCCGGCCGAGGCCAATGTGATGCGGCGGCCGCCGCGCGATCCCGGCGAACCGCTGCTATCCGGCATCATGCTGTGGCGAATTTTCGCGGTGTCGGCGCTGCTGGTCATTGCGCCGCTGGGGTTGTTTCTGTGGGAAGCCGCCCACGGCCGGCCCACCGACGAGGCCCGCACCCTGGCGGTGAACGCGCTGGTAATGGGCGAGATTTTCTATCTGTTCAACAGCCGCTACATCCACGGTTCGGTGCTGTCGCGCGCCGGTCTGCTGGGCAGTCGCCCGGTGCTGATCAGCATCGGCCTGATGCTGCTGCTGCAACTGGCGTTTACCTACCTGCCGCCGATGCAGGAACTGATGGGAACCACCGCGATCAGCGCCGAAGACTGGGGCATCGTGACGTTGGCCGGACTGGCGCTGCTGCTGCTGGTGGAACTGGAAAAGGCAGTCTGGCGGGGGTTGCGCAAAAACCTGGGTGGTTGAGACCGAACACACCCCGTTTCGCGAGTGGTGGCAAACATTTCCCGCATCTTCCTCCTATCCCACCAGCCGCAACCCCGGCGGCAGCGTTTCGCCGAACACCCGGCTGGCATCGGCCTCGTCCAAATCCACCACTTCTTCCACCATCCGCAGCCACGAAGCCGGCGCTTTCGCCGCCCGCAGGCGTTGAATGACTCGCAACCGCAGCGCCTCGTCCAAATCCCGTTCCCGGTCACCGCTGAGCCGCGCCAGCAGCGCCGCCGCGAACGCCGCCGGGATTACCGCTTTCCAGTCCAGCGCCAGCACCCGTTCCATCCAGGCCGCCGCCGCCGCCGCTGGCGCCACATCGTGGGCGCTACCGTACACGGGAACCCGCGTTCCCAGCCGGCCGACCGCCCACCACAATTGCGGCGATTCGCCCTTCCGCCCTAGCCGCGCCAGCAACAGTTCGCCGAGTTCGACCTTGCGCGCCGCCGGCAACCGCTCCAGCACCGCCGCCAGCCGCGCCATATCCTCTATACCAGTTTGCTTGTCTTTGGCCGCCTTGCCGGTCAGGGGCCGTAAATCCAGCGCCAATTGGTCGCCCAACCGCACCTGGGCCACTGCGTCCAGTCCACCAGCCACCCGCCGCCACAGGGTCCACCATTCCGCCCATACCTGGACATCCTGGATATGCTGCACTCCCTGTTCGTACAGACTCCACAACTGCCGCACCCGCCAGTCGTCCAGCGGATAGCCGAAACCTGGCCGGAGACAGTAGCCGGCCAGACTGAACCACAGCCGCTCGTGCTCCGCCGACCGCCGCCGCCGCCGCGCCCCGGCCCACAACACGCCGAATACTTCGCGCAGCAGCGGCGTTTCCCAGGTCTCGCGCTTACCGAGCAGACGTTCCAGATCAGCACGCAGGCCCTTGATTTCCTTCGCTTCCACATCAGGCGCGCGGGAACCGTAGAACCGCTCGAGCCGCGCTGCCGCCTCAGGAAAGCGCGGATGCAGCCGGGCCAATGTCGCCGCGTCGCCGCCGCGCAATTGAAACGCCAATCGCCAGCGCCGCGCCGGGTCGTCCGCCGCGACGCAATCCACCTCCAGCGTGCCGACCTCGGTCGATTGCGCCAGCAATTGCACGAGAACCTCGCTGGCGCCGGCGTCACTCTCGATCACCGTGGCGACCGGTGGCAGGGGCGCGAACTCCTCCGCATTCAGCGCCACCACCGCGCCCGGCGGATGCACGGCGTCCCCGGTCGAGGACAGCAGATGAAACTGGACCGGCGCCCCCAGGCGCAGCGAGAACGTGCGATCCAGCCGAATTTCCCGCCCCTCCTCCGCGCCACGCGGCAGCAGGCAGACCCCCTGTTTTTGACTGCCCCCGCCGTCCACCACCAGAAAATAGCCGCGCGCCGAACCACCGCCGATCCGCAAGCCCTGGCCGCGTCGCGCCAGCCCGTAGGCCACCGCGCCGCGCGCCACCGCCAGATCGGGTTCGGGATTGTCCAGCCGCGCCAGGGGTGCGCCGCGCCAGCTAGCCAGAATGTCCAGCAGCCGTCCGGCCAGCGCCGCGCCATGGAACACCCCACCGTTCAGCAACACCGTATCCGGCAGGGCGGGGCCGTCGACCGGCGCCCGCTCGCCCAGCGCCCGCCGCGCGGCGTCGGCGTGTTGCGCGAGAAACGCGGCCAGGTGGCGACTGATGGCTGGATCGGCGGCATAGGGCAGGCCGAACTCGACCACCGCCGCCCGCCGGCCTTGGGGCCGCTCCCCGAATTCGACCACGGGCAGAAAACCATCCACCAGCAGCGCCCGCACCTCGGCGCGGCTCAGCTCCGCCGACCGCGCGCCGCCGATCAACCGCGAACCGCCGCCCAGCACCGTCACGGTTACCTGTGCCGGGACATCATCGGCCAGCAGGCGTTCCTTGGCGCTCCGGCATTGCTGCAACAGTTGCGACAGTTCGCCCGCGTTTAACCGCCCGCCACTCAGCCGCGCCTCGACGGTGCGCGCCAGGGTCAGGTCCATGTTGTCGCCGCCCAGCATCAGATGGTCGCCGACGCCGATGCGGGTCAACTTCGGACCCGTCTCGACCGTTTCAATCTGGATCAGCGTCAGATCGGTGGTGCCGCCACCCACGTCGCAGACCAGCAGCAGCCGCGCGTCGCCCAGCGCCGCCGCTACGTCGCTCTGATGGCGGTGCAGCCAGTCGTAGCAGGCCGCCTGCGGCTCTTCCAACAAGCGAAGTTGCGGCAAACCAGCCAGCCGCGCCGCTTCCACCGTCAGCGCCCGGGCTGCTTCGTCGAACGAAGCGGGCACGGTCAACACCAGTTCCTGTCGTTCCAGCGGCTGGCGGGGAAACCGGTGATTCCAGGCGGCGCGGATATGGGCCAGCGTGCTGGCGCTGGCGGCGACCGGCGAAACTTTGGCGACCTCCGCCGCCGCGCCCCAGGGCAGGATCGGCACGGTGCGGTCCACACCGGCGTGGGATAGCCAGCTTTTGGCGCTGGCGACCAGCCGGCCGGGCGTCCGCGAGCCGCGCTCCCGCGCCAGTTCGCCCACGATGACGTCGGCGACCTCGCCAGGATCGGCGAAAGGCCAGGGCAGTTGCCGATCCGCCGCAGCCAGTTCGCCCGCCGCCGGGTGATAGCGTGCCGAAGGGAGCAGGGGCCGCGCCGCCACCAGGCCAGGCGCAACCAATTGCTCGATGGCGAACAGATGGATGGCAGTGCTGTGGAAATCGGCGTAGGCGACGACCGTATGGGTCGTGCCGAGGTCAATGCCGACCAGATAGCGGGGCGCGCCGGATCGAGCGATGGTTCAACCCTCCCCATGCTATTCATTAGCGAAAAATGAATGTTGTTCCGGCTGCGCCGACCGCCATTGATAGCGCGCCGGCTTGCCGAGCTTTGTCGCCTGCCCTTCGTCCATGGCCCGCTTCAGCCAATCCCGCAACTGCGGTTTACCGATGTCGAGATGGGTTAGCAATTCCTGATCAGTGGCCGGCGATTTTGCGGTTAGCGTCCGCAGGCGACGCAGGAACAACTGGTAAAAATCCAGGTTGTCCAGGATGGCATCCGCCACTGAGATTGTAGTCTCAGGCGGTTTGAAGGGGGGCGCCGCCGGTTCCGCGACCAAAGGGAGTGGACGATCAACCACCGACGGCGCTTCCCGGTTAAACAGCATCGCCAAATCGCACGACTCCGCCGGCAACTCGCGCCCCCCTCGGCGAATCAGCTCAGCATTGCCAGAAGTAGGATCGGGATGCGGCTTGATCCATAGGGGCGTCCAGCCGTGCTTCAGATTTTCCACCGCGCCATGCCAGGTGCCACCCTGCTCCCGATCCGCCGCAATAACGATGGCGGCGTCGGCCAGACAAAAGATATATTTGTTGCGGGCCATGGCGTTGCCCACTTCGAAGCCTGCTTCCGGGTTGAAGGGCGAAATCAGCGCCAGATTGCCATTCAGCAGGCTCGGGCGAAACCGAGCCGACGTGGCGGCGCGCAGCAGACTGTCGGCGAGGATGCCGACTGCCGTTCCCTCCCGCCCCAGAGCGCCCAACATCGCCGTTTCATCCACGCCCCGCGCGCCGCCGGAAATCACCGACAATCCCTGTACCGCCGCCTCGGCGCCCAGGCGAGTTGTGAACGCCAAATCTTCCGGGCTGGCGTGGCGCGAGCCGACCACCGCAATTCCGCCTCGATCCAGCAACCGACGCTCGGCCATGGCGTCCACCAGTTCATCGCGGAAATGGCCGGCCCGCTTGTCCTCGGCCACGTACTGCCCCCAACCCGCATCGCCCCAGCGTGATAGCACCCGTCCGGTTTCGGCGCGCAGATTCGCCGCCAGATTGCCGCGAAACGGGTAAAGGGTAAACGCGCCGCTGGCCACCTGCGTTTTGCATTCCAGCGGCAACTCGGAACGCCGGAGATAGCGCGCCGCCTCCAGCGCCAGCGTCCGCGAGAAATTCTCTCCGGTAAGCCAGCGCCCGGCGCAATAACTGGCGGGCCTCCTGGCGCTGAGTCCGTGAATCGGTCACGTCCATCACTCCCGGAACGATGGGGTTCAGCCCTCCCCGCGCACGTCGAACTCGACCCTCCAAGTTTCCGCACCGACCCGCGGCACTGCTTCCAACCGCAGGGTGCCGACCTCCGTCACTGCCGCCCGCAGGCGCACCGGCACCACTTCGCCCGGCTGCCGATTCTCGGCGGGCAGGGTCGCTTCGATTTCCTCCAGTTCCTCGATTTCGTCCGGCGCCCACTGCTCCAGCGCGGCGCCGACGTGATCCGTGCGCCGTACCGAGGAGCCGAAGAACCGGAACCGCACCGGTTCGCCGACCACCAGACCGACTTCCTGCGGTGGCAATTCGGCCTGCGAGCCCTCCTCCATCCCGAACGGGGCGATGCACAGCGCCTCGATCGGCGGCTCCATCCCCGGCACCGCCGGCATCGCGCTTTCCACCCCGACGTAATAAGCCTTGGCGGTGCCGCCGCGAATCCGCACCCCGCGCCCGCGCCGCACGTAGCCGTAATAAGCCGCGCCGCGCGCCACCGCCAGGTCGAGATCGGCTCCTTCCAGCAGGCGCACCGGCGGCGCGCCTTCGTCTTCCAGCCAGCCGTTCAGCACCTCCAGGGTTCGCGCCAGCAACGGCGGAGCCTTGAACACGCCGCCGTTGAACAGCATGGCGGTCGGATGCAGGAACGTCGCACCGGCCGGCAACCGACCCTCGAAACCTTCCAGATCGCGGGTGGCGCCGACCTGCCGGCCCAGAAACGCCGCCAGATGACGAGTCATCGCCGCGTCCTGGGCGTAGGGCAATCCGATCTTGGTCAGCGCCGCCCGCGCCCGCACCGCCGGTCGCGCCGCCGCCTCCACCACCGGAAAGAATCCCTCCACCAGATTCTCGGTCACTTCCGCGCGGGTCAGCTCGGTGCGCAGCGTACCGCCGATCAGCTTGGAACCCCGGCTTGGCGCCACCACTGGCACGGTCTCAACCTTGGCGTCGCCGAGCAGGGTTTCCTTGGCGGTGCGGCAGCCGTGAGTCAGCGCCTGCAACTGCCAGGGATCGATCTGGGTGCCCTGCGCGGCCAGCTTGGCGCGAACCGCGTGGGCCAGCGCCAGGTCCATGTTGTCACCGCCCAGCAGAATGTGATCGCCGACCGCCACTCGCACCAGTTCCAGCGAACCGTCGCGCTCAGTGACGGCGATCAGCGAAAAGTCGGCAGTGCCGCCGCCGAGGTCAATCACCAGGATGATGTCGCCGACCCGAACCTGCTTGCGCCACTCGCCCCGAGCCGCCAGAATCCAGTGGTACAGCGCCGCCTGCGGTTCCTCCAGCAACACCAGATGGCTCAGACCCGCCGCCGCCGCCGCTTCGGCGGTCAGCTCGCGGGCGGCTGGATCGAAGGAAGCGGGCACGGTGAGCACCACCTCCTGTTCGGCCAGCGGCGCGTCGGGATGCTGGTGATCCCAGGCGGCGCGGAGGTGTTCCAGGTAGCGCATCGAGGCCTGCAAGGGCGATACCCGCGCCACTTCCTCCGGCGCTTCCACCGGCAGAATGGCCGCCCGCCGGTCCACGCCGGGATGGCACAGCCAGCTTTTGGCGCTGGACACCAGCCGGATCGGAGTGCGGCCGCCCATGGCGCGGGCCAGCTCGCCGACCACGAAGGGCTGCGGCTTGCCCCAGGGCAAGACCCGATCCTCCGCCCGCAGCTCGTCGGGATGCGGCAGGTACAGGAACGAAGGCAACATCGTCCGTTCTTCGACCGAACCGGGCGCGGTCAACTGCGGGACCACCTCGATCCCCTCGACCACGTCGTCGCGGTCGCTGGCGGTCAAATCCACCGCCGCCATCACGCAATGGGTGGTGCCCAAATCGATGCCGACGGCGTAGCGAACCTCGCTCATAGCTCAACCTCCGCCGGCGCCAGCACCCGGACGTCGTGGCCCTCCGCCAGCTTGGGCAATTTGATCTCGGTCACCCGCCAGCCCCGGTGCATCAGCGTGCCGGTGAATGGCGGCTGGCCCACCACGTTGCCGGTCAACCGCACCGTCGCGGCGTCGAACCCGGCCGCCAGCGTCAGCCGCGCGCCCTCGGCCTCGGTTCGCGCCGGTTCGATGCGCAGATACTCGTGAAGCACCCTGTGGCAACCCTCATGCACCACCCGCGCCGCACCGCCGATCTCGGCGTCGGAATAGGCGCTGACGTTCTCTTCCAGAAAATCCACGAACCGCCCCTCCCGCTGCAACAGCGCCAGCAGTTGCAAGGCGGAGTCCGGTGGCGCTTCCCGCAGGAGCGGCCTGGGTGGCTCGGCGACCGCCGGCGTGGCCGGCCCGGCCCGCTCGCCCTGTTCCAGTCGAGACACCCCGGCCGCGAACGCGGCGTCGCCCAGAATCCGCCCGAACGCGCGCAGCGCCAGGATCAGGCGGGTAAAAAAACTCCGATGTGAATCGCTCATGAAGCCCACTCCAGTGAATCGAGCCGATGAAGTAGCTTATCCTACCATGCACCCGCGCCGCGCCGACGGCAAGAAAACCATCCCCGATGAGGCTGAATTTGCCTTATCATGTCGTTGGCGAGGGCCGGCATGGTCGGCCCAATTGATCCAGATGGCGGCGCGGATTATCCCGGCCCCGCAACCGCCCTCAACCAGCGCGCGCGATACGCGCGAGATCCTTTCAGGAGTGGCAACATGGCCCGCATATTGATTGTCGATGACTCGCCGACCCAGACGCTGAGTCTCGCCAAAATCGTTAAGAAACACGGACACGAGACCCTGACCGCTAAGGATGGCGTCGAGGGTGTCGAAGTAGCCAAGGCGGAACAGCCGGACCTCGTCCTCATGGACGTGGTCATGCCCAATATCAATGGTTTTCAGGCCACCCGGCAAATTACCAAGAACCCCTCCACCAGCCATATCCCGGTGATCATCGTCACGACCAAGGATCAGGAAACCGACCGAATCTGGGGCGCGCGGCAAGGCGCCAAGGGCTATGTCACCAAGCCGGTGGACGAGGACACGCTGATGGAAGCCATCAACAAATTCCTGGCCAAGTAGACCGCTGCCAAAACGCGCCCGCCACGGCCGCGCCCGTCCGTCACCCGCGAAATCGGGCCAGTCCGGCGCGACCGCCCGCCAGCGCCGCCAGCGCCGCGTGAATCTCGCGCAGCCGCTGGCCATCGCCCCCCCGGTCGGGATGGTGGCGCATCGCCAGCCGCCGGTACTGCCGCCTGATGGCGGTCGCATCCACCGGATCCCGCAGCTCCAGCACCGCCAGCGCCGCCTGCCTTCGTTCGCTTGCTTGGCGGGCCGCGTGAAACTGGCGCAACCACTCGCCGACCTCGGCGGCGGTCACGGTCGTCAGCCGCCGCAAATCTGCATACCAATCGGCCAGATCGGGCCAGCCCGGCGCGAGCGCCGCGCTCCTCTCGCTGGGTTCAACCCCCGCCGGTTCCAGCGCGATGCGCAGTGGATCGATGGCCAAGCGGCCGCGCCGCTCGCGCGCCAGCCGGTCCCGCAACCGATACAAAACGTGAAACAGCAGGTAGTGGCCCCGAAACAAGTCGAGCGGCTCGCGGGCGTTGAATCCAGCGAACAACGGATGTTCTCGGCGCAAGGCTTTCAGTAACTCGTGTTCACTGATCCCGGCGGGACAGGCAGCCAGCAGTTCCTCCAGTCGCGCCTCCAAGGCGTCCAGCGCGTCCGGCGAGGGGATGGCGTCGTTCATGGCAGGGGTTCCGCGTCGTTCAGCGGTTCGTGGGGATATTGCCGCCGAAACTCCGCCAGCCGGGCCTCGGCCTCGGCATTCCGGCCCTGACGGCGCAACTCGGCGATTTCCGCCCGCCACGCCGTCGGCGAGCGCCGGATCGTCAAGTCATGGATATCCGCTTTGCCTTCATTCTGCCGGAGAAGCTCCGGTAAGCGCGGAGCCAGCACGGGCGACCGTGCCGCGGGAACCGACTGCGGCAGCGGGGGCGGCGCGGCGGTTGCGGGCGCGGCGGGTTGGACGCTTTCGGTCCTTGCGGCATCCCGTTCGGCGGCCGGTTGCGCCAGGGCGCGCAAGGTCTTCTCCGCCAACGCGGTCGGCGTCCCGTCCGGCTCGCCGACCAGCGGCGGCAGGCGCAGCAATCCCCCCACCACCAGCGCCACCGTCGCCGCCAGCGCCACCGTCGCCGCCCAGAAGCGGGGTCCACGCCGCCGGGGCAACGGGGTCACCGACGGCGGACGCGGCTCCACCGCCGTCCGCGCCGCCGTCAAGACGCGCTGATCCAGCCAAGCGGGCGGTTCGGCAGCGCGAGTCGCGCGGTAGAGACCGGACAGACGCTCGTCGCAAACTTCGTCCAGTTCGTTCGATTCGCCGGGGCGAGGATCGTTCATGGCGTTCCTCCCAGACCACGCCGCAACCGGGCCAGCGCGTAGCGCAAACGGCTCTTGACGGTTTCCCGGCCGGTTCCAGTGGCCTGGGCGATGGCCTCCAACGACAACCCGGCTTCCTCCTTGAGCAGGAACGCCTCGCGCTGGGCTTCCGGCAACTCCGCCAGCAGCTTCAACAGACGCTCGACCTGGCAGCGGCGGTCTTCCTGGTTCTCCGGCTGGGCCTCGACCGGCGCCGGGACTTTGGCCCATTCCGGGCAGTCGTCGGCGTAGGAGGCCGGCAACCGGCGCGCGCTGGCGCGGTAGTGATCGATCAGCCGGTTGTGCGCCAGCCGGTACAGCCAAGTGGTGAATCTGGCCTGTACGGTGTAGCCGGTTCGGGCGGCGACCAGCTTCAGCCACACGTCCTGGAACAGTTCCTCGGCCACCGCCGGCTGGCCGCACTGGCGCAACAAGTAGCGGTACAGCGGCCCCTTATGCCGGGCGTACAGCCGGGCGAAGGCATCGGCATCGCCCGCGCCGTAGCGCAACATCAGGGTCTCGTCGGCATTGGCATCGGTCGGCATGAAAACTAAGGTATCAGGTTCCAGGGTGCAGGGTGCAGGGTGCAAGAAGCCAATTTTCTGCATCCTGTCCCCTGCCCCCTTCCCGATCCCTCAATCAGCGGATCGCCTGCCCCTGTTCCGCGCCCTTGCCGGGATCGAGCGATTTCGCCAGCCCGACCAGGGTCAGAAACTCGCCGCGATAGCCGTGGGGATCGGGGCCGCGCGCCGCGCGGGCCAGCGCCAGCACGCCGTCGTAACCGAATTGGCCGGTATAGCGGCCACCACGCAACGCTTGGCCAAAACCGGCCACGGCCGCCGCGAAGCGGAACCGCTCGCTGGCTTCCCTAGCGTCCCTGACTGCCGACTGGCGGCGAATCGGCCATTCCAGCAACTGGCTGACATCGCCATCCGGCTGCTTGTAGCGCAGCCGCAGGAAGGCGATTTCGTCGCCGCGCGGTTCGATATTTTCGGCTGGCTTGCCGTAGCGCAGCGGTTCGGTCAGGCTGCCGCCGCTACCCTTGAGGGCGATCTCGTACAGCGCCGTGACGGTGTGGCCCGCGCCGATGTCGCCGGCGTCCACCGCGTCGTTGTTGAAATCCTCGCGGCGCAACACCCGGTTTTCGTAGCCGATCAGCCGGTATTCCTCGACCACGGCCGGATCGAATTCGATCTGAATCTTCACGTCCTTGGCAATGGTCAGCAGGGTGGCGCTCATTTGCTCGACCAGTACCTTGTTCGCCTCCCGCAGGGTGTCGATATAGGCGTAGTTGCCGTTGCCGGCGTCGGCCAGTTGCTCCATCAACTGGTCGTTGTAATTGCCGGTCCCGAAGCCGAGCGTGGTCAGGGCCACGCCGCTTTTGCGCTGGGTTTCCACCAGGTTCCTCAGCGCCTCAAAGTTCACCGTACCGACGTTGAAATCGCCGTCGGTGGCCAAAATCACCCGGTTGACCCCGCCCTCGACGAAGCCCTCGCGCGCCAGGTTGTAGGCCAGTTGAATGCCGGCGCCGCCGTTGGTGGAGCCGCCAGCGCTCAGCCGG
>Ga0209573_1000823_pt1 | contig 55891 bp, 42 predicted proteins | sample TNRBio252014_DNA_FD_185870 | JGI IMG/M metagenome (GOLD analysis project Ga0209573, IMG submission 185870) | Wastewater treatment Type I Accumulibacter community from EBPR Bioreactor in Madison, WI, USA - TNR Reactor_6/25/2014_ DNA (SPAdes)... | ecosystem: Engineered > Bioreactor > EBPR >...
GCAGTTGCTGCCCACCGTAAACGAAAGTATTGAGGCATATCTTTCGGCACAAGCGCTTGGTGTGCAAAAAAGCAATGAGTTGAGTAGTGCTTACAGTGTGCGTGGTGGGAATTTTGACGAGAATTTGGTTTATGTAAACGACTTTGAAGTTTACCGCCCTTTTTTGATACGCAGTGGGCAGCAAGAGGGTTTAAGTTTTGCAAACCCCAACATGGTTCAAAACATCAAGTTCACCTCTGGTGGTTTTCAGGCGCGTTATGGCGATAAAATGAGTTCGGTGATGGATGTAACTTACAAAAGACCCAAAAAATTTGGCGGCTCTTTTAGTGCAAGTTTACTTGGTTTTAGCGGGCATTTAGAAGGTGTATTCGATAAGAAGCAACGCTTTACTTTTATTGTAGGTGTTCGCCAAAGGCTAAGTCAATACATTTTAAAAAGCTTAGAAACTTCCGGTCAGTACAGTCCCAATTTTTTAGATGTTCAAGGCTATTTTACTTTTCAGTGGAACGAAAAATGGAGTTCGGAAATCATTACACAGTTTTCGCGCAATCGCTTCGATTTTAAGCCCGTGCAGCGCGAAACCACATTTGGTTATATCACCGATGTAAAACGCCTAACCGTGTACTTTGAGGGGCGCGAAGCCGACCGTTATCAAACCTTGATGAATGGTGTTGCCTTAAAGTATATGCCCAATGAAAATCTAAGTTTGAAACTGTTGGGTTCAGCATATTTGAACAACGAAAAGGAGGCTTACGATATTTTAGGCGAGTATTATTTGAGCCAAGTAGAAAGCGATTTTAGCAAAGAAAGTTTTGGCGAAAACTTGTATAGCCTTGGTGTGGGTGGTTTGCAAAGCTGGGCGCGCAACACACTGCGCAGCGAAGTGTATGTGGCGGCTCATCGCGGCAGTTGGTTTAAAGGCGGCCACAATTTGCAATGGGGTGTAGATTACAAGCGCGAGTTTATTCAAGATAAGATTAGCGAGTGGGATAGGTTGGATAGTGCCGGATATTCGTTACCCTCTTTCCCTTTTACTACCGATGGCGAAAATGTACGCTTGAATAATTCCTTAAAATCAAGTGCTACGCTAAAATCAAATCGCTTTAGTGCTTTCATTCAAGACACTTGGAAATTTGGCGATAGCACAAAGTATAGCTTCACTTATGGTTTGCGCTATTCTTATTGGGATTTAAATAAAGAGCTGCTTACTATTTCGCCACGGGTGCAGTTTTCGGTAAAGCCGCGAAGCAAGGCAGATATTGTAATAAATGTTGCCGGAGGTTTGTATTATCAGCCGCCATTTTATCGCGAAATGCGCAATTTGAAAGGAGAAGTAAATACCAATTTGCGCTCGCAAAAATCGGCACAGGTAGTGGCAGGCTTCAATTATGCTTTCAAGTTGTGGAAGCGCCCTTTTAGTTTTGTAACCGAGGCTTACTACAAACATTTGTGGGATTTAGTACCTTACGAATTTGATAATGTTTTGATTCGTTATTATGGAGAAAACCAAGCTAAAGGTTATGCCGCAGGTATTGATTTTCGTCTTAATGGCGAACTTGCCGAAGGCGATGAATCGTGGATAAGTTTGAGCTTTTTAAAAACGGGAGAAGATGTAATTGGCGATAAATACACGGTTTATTACGATAGCACCGGCAAGGAGGTTCCCAACACACGCACTTACCGCGATGTAATTGTAGATTCGGCAACAGTAAATCCCGGTTATATACCGCGCCCTACCGACCAATTGGTGAATTTTGCGCTATTTTTTCAAGACCATATTCCTAAGTTTAAGTACATAAAAGTAAACCTCAGTTTGCTTATTGGAACCGGCTTGCCGTTTGGTCCGCCCGACAATAATAGATACCGAGATGTGCTTCGTGTGCCGCCATATCGCAGATTGGATATTGGTTTTCTTGGGCAGCTTTGGAGTAGCGATTGGGCAAAGAAAAAAACAGGCTTTGGCGTAATGCTTAAAAGCGTGTGGGTTTCGCTCGAGGTATTTAATGTGTTGGGCATTTCTAATACCGTGTCTTACATCTGGGTGCGCGATGTTGCCAATAATCAATATGCCGTACCTAACTACCTTACCAACCGCAGAATCAATGGCAGGGTATTGGTGAATTTTTAAGGTAAACATATTGGTAAAAGTCTTTTTTTGAAAGGCGCGAAGATTCTATTTGTTATGCCAGAAGATGTGTAATATTGAGTTATGCAAGTTCAACATCAACTACAAAGCAACAACGGCAAATTCTTTATTGAAGAAGATGGAAAAGAAGTAGCTTATATGACTTACTCTTCTGCTGGTGAAACAAAGATTATTATTGATCACACGGTTGTTCATCCAGGTAACGAAGGCAAAGGATTGGGCAAGAAATTGGTAAATGCGGCAGTAGAATACGCAAGAGCAAAGCACATTAAAATATTGCCGTTATGCCCGTTTGCTAAAGCAGTATTCGATAAAACACCGGCCTTTAGCGATGTGTTGTTTTCTTGATTGGCAATAAGTGGTTTTGAACAATAATGTTTACCGCTTCTCTATGAATTTTACAACTATATTTTTATTGTCGGTTGTAATGCACTGCAATACATAAATAGAGCGAGCCAATGGTGGCAAAGGAAAAGAAGATTGTTCGGGTGCAAAGTCTGAAACAATTCTGCCCGACAGGTCAAATATTCTTACTTGTTTAAGCTGTAAATCATCAATATAAACATTGCCATTTCTGATAACGATTTTTTGTATTTCACTGTCAAAGTCGTTTATTGCCGATGTGTTGTCGCGCACCAAAATAAAATCTGCAAGTTGTGTACCATTAAAGCCATCAAATATTGGCCACACCACTACTACTTCGGGTCCAACTTTAAAGTATGCCGGAGTAACCTCTATCGAAATTGAGGTGTGTGCTGTATCACCTGGAGCTATCTGAAATGAGCCTAAGAATGCGCTGCCGGGCGTGCCGCTGTTGCTGCCTGTAAATCCCGCATATACATCGCCCGCAAGTGTTGTTGAATCTTGATTGATGATAAATACTCTGTACGTAACAGAATCTCCGTATGCAACTCTAAACGGAGTCTTGTTTAGAGTTGTGTTGAATTCCATGCGCAGCTGTGCTTTTAATGAAAACATGCAGCAGATAAACAGCAATGCGAACAACAGATATTTTTTCATAGCAAATGGTATAATTTCATAGTAGTAGCATAAAGATAAGCAAGGGTTGTTTGCATGGTTGTAATCATTTTGTGAAATCTTACTTATTCAACATACATTTGAGTTATGGAAATTCTGCTACAAGTTGTAGGGCTGCTTACTAAAGAAGAAGCAAGATACTTCAAAATTTATCTTACTCGCATTGCCACCCCCAGCGAGCGAAAAGATGAAAAGTTGTTTGATATGATGCGTAAGAGTGGCGCACAATTTGACGATGATGCAGCCGCAAAAAAACTCTACGGCAAAAGCGACAAGAACGCTTACTACCGCCTTAAAAACCGTTTGCAAGAAGATGTGTGCGATGCGCTTGCGCTATTGCATGGCGATAAAACCGATACCAACAATTTGTATCGGCAGTTGATGTTGTTCAATATTTTACAGTCGCGCAACAATCTTAAATTGTCTATCTATTTTTTAAAGCGTGCCGAAAAGAAAGCACTTGTTGCCGAAAATTTTGAATTGCTTGACATCGTGTATGCCAATTTTATTCGCCTCTCCAACGATTTTGTAGAGATTAATCCTGAAGAGTTTATTGAAAAACGAAAGCTGAATGCCGATAAGCTGAATCGCTTGCGCGCTATGGATCAAACATTGGCTGCGGTACTGTATCGTTTAAAAACCTCTCAAACATTCGAGCGAAAACCATCTGCATTAGTTGATATGCTTGAAACGTCCATTAAACAGTTTAGTGGCGACCATTCGTTGCGCAAAAGCAAAACTTTTCAAACTCGGCTTTATCGTGCAGTAAGCCAACAGTTGCTGCAAACACACAATTACCAGCAGTTAGAAAAGTTTATGTACAAAACCATAGATGCTTTTTCGCTTGAGAATTGGTTCGATAAGAATAACCATGACACCAAGTTGCAAATGATGGTTTACCTCATCAATGCACTTTTTAGAAACGAAAAATATGCCGAGTCGCTAGAGTATGCCGAGCAATTAGGCGAAGAAATAAAAGCATTCAGCAAGTTGCATTACGACAAGTATGTTTTCTATTACTACAATTCGCTTTACATCAATTATGCTCGCACCGATATAGATAAAGCTATTCGAGCTTTAGATGATTTAGATAAAGCCATGAAGCAATTAAAGAATAGTTATTACGAGCAATTCATTCTGTTGAATAAGGCAACTTTGTTGTTTGAAAGGAAGAAGTACAATGATGCCATTAGGCAATTAGTAAGGTTGTATTTGAATGATAGCTATCGCAATGCATCAGAAACATTCAAGCTGAAAGTAGCAGTAGCAGAATTGATAATGCAGTATGAAAGTGGCGATTTTCAAGTATTTAAAAATAGGCTTGGGCAAGTAAGAAAACAGTTTTCATCTGTGCTTAAAAAACAAGAGAATGGCCGCGATAAATCTTTTCTCAATATTTTAGAAAAGATGCTTGAAAAAGACTGGAAGGTGAATAAGTTAAACAATAGATTGATTAAGGCATTTGTTGCTCCTGCAAAAGTTTTTGAAGGTGAAGAGAGCGAGTTGTTGAACTATAGGCAGTGGCTTTCTGCTAAGGTAGCTCGATAGAACAAAATTGATATGGTGAAGTAGTAAGATAAGTATCAATCATCTGCTCCATTTTATTAAAGCCATCGTACATTCACACCAGCAACAGCATCTGCCTTGCAAACAATTATTTATCAAAATCTGTTTAGTATGAAAAAGTTTACTCAATTCTTAATTGCCTGCTGCTTAATAGCAGTATCTGCAATTTCGGCAAAAGCACAGTCAGCTTGTTTTGCCGATTTTTATTGGAATGTAAATCCAAACGGTGTGTTTGTATTTTCCGATTCCTCGTTTGCTGCGCAAGGCTATAATATTGTTAGTTGGAAATGGAAATTTGGCAATGGCGATTCATCTTCATTACAAAATCCAACTAAGAATTTTACAACACCGGGTACTTACAATGTGTGCCTTAGTATTGTAGCGGCAGACAATAACAATGTAAATGTTTGTACTGATACTATTTGTAAGCAAGTAGTTTTTCATTGTCCAAATTACATTCAAGGCAATTGGAATTTTACAAGTAGTGGCTTGAATACTGCATTTAGTGCAAACTATAGCAGCAACTATCCTCCATTGAAGTATTACTGGACATTTGGAAACAACGATACTTCCACGCTGCAAAATCCTACTTACACATTTCCGACTGCCGGCACATACAATGTTTGTTTGAAAATTATGGACAATTTGGGTTGCTATAAAACAGAGTGTAAATATGTTACCGTACAGCCAACTTCTGTTCCGTGTAATTTAAAAGCAGATTTTAGTTTTGCTACAAATGGAGGTTCTGCATTGGTTGCAACTGCCAACGATAGTTTTTTTCCTCCTGGCAGTGCTATCATCAATAAGTGGTTTTTAAATGGAGTTTTAAAAGGCACTTGTAATGGCCCCGGTTGTTCATTTACTATTTCTACTGCAGGTTTAACTGGCATGCAAACCCTGTGTTTAGAAGCGAGAGTTGATGGTACTAATTGTATTGATTCTACTTGTAAGCAAGTAAACTTAGGTGGTGGTGCTACATGTAATGTACAAGCAGATTTTTCTTTTAACCAACCGAGCAACAATGTTGTGCAAGTTACTGCTGCTACCACAGGTGGCAATCCAACTGCCAATGTTCATCGTTGGTATTTAGGTGGTGTTTATCTTGGTCAATCTTCGGGCAATGGCAGTTCTAAAACTTTTAATGTGCCGCCTACAGTGCCAAATGGTCCGCAACAACTTTGTTTAAAAGTAGAAGTGCCGAACCTTTCGCCTGTATGTATAGATTCAATTTGCAAAAGCATAATTGTGTGCAAAGCGAATGCTGAATTTTCTTATCAAATGCTTTCAAATGATACTGTGAAGTTTAATCCTGCACAATCTACACTTGCTGGATATTCGCATCAGTGGATTGTGAACGGTGTTCAGTTTTCAACCGATGCTGCTCCAAAACATAAATTTAATGCGCCAATAAATGGTTTAGAAATTTGTCATGTTGTCCTAGCAACAGGTTCTAACTGTGTAGATTCATTTTGTGTTACTCTAAGCACAACACCACCATGCAACTTAAATGCAGGATTTCAATGGGCAGATAGCAGCTATCAAAACGGAACCGTTGTATATTTCTTTCCATCTAATACCGGCATTTCAAACTTAGGTCATCAGTGGACTTTTGGCGATGGCTCTTCAAGTAATGCTGTTAGTCCCGATCATTTATACACTCAGCCCGGCACTTACACCGTATGCCACAAAATTTTTCAACCCAACACGCCTGCATGTAAAGATTCTGTTTGTAATGTGATTGTTGTGGGCAATAATGGTGGTTGCAACTTGGTTGCTACGGTTGTTCAATCTACCAATCCAAACAATCAAATTATTTTAGAAGCAGTAGCAACCGGTGGTACACCTCCATACACTTATCTGTGGAATACTACTCCGCAACTAACAACAAAAACTATCAATGCAACAGTTGGTGGTGTTTTTGTTGTAACAGTTATGGATAGTGCAGGATGTGCCGTGTCATTTACAAAAGTTGTTTCGGCTCCGGCAAATAGTAAACTTTGCGGAGTGGTGTTTAACGATGTAGATGGAAATGGCGTTAAAGATTCTTCTGAAAATGGTTTGCGTGCTTATATTTCAATAAGCGGCAATGGGCAGCAAATCACTTTGTTTAGCGATTCATTAACCGGCAATTGGGAAAAACATTTGCCTGCCGGAACCTATCAGGTTTGTGCGTATGTTGCAAACACTACATCGGGTTCGGGTTGGGTTGCCACAGTGCCTATCAATTCTAATTCTACACCTAATCAAGGGGTTTGCTACACAGTTACAGTAGCAGCAAATCAAAACCTTTGCAACCTGAATTTTGGTTTCAAAAACAACAATGTTCAGTTGTGTGGTTTTGTATATGTGGATGTTAATAGCAATGGCATTAAAGATGCGGGCGAGCCAGGCATTGCCGGGCAACCAGTGAAAATTGGCACGCACACAGTTTACACTAATAACAGTGGATACTATGTATTCAACAAGCTTGCAGGAACTTATACAATTGCTTACACGCCTGCTGCGCCATATACAGGTTATGCTGCTTCTCCTGCATCGCACACTGTTGCTGCTGCAACAGCCGGGCAGGTGTATTGCGGCAATAACTTTGGAGTGGTTGTGCCTTCGAGCCAATGCGATGTAGCGGTAGATTTAATTCCATTAAGTACTGTTACCCCGGGCTTTACGGCAATATACAACATCAAAGTTTATAACCTTAACGGTGTTACCACAGGTGGTTTGCTTACATTTAATTTTGAACCGGGTTTGACGTTTAAGTCTGCTTCGCCAGCGCAAGCCAGCTTTGATAATGCCTCGGCATTTGTTACTTGGAATGTTGCCAATCTTGCTCCAGGAACTCACAAGTCATTTACTGCGCGATTAAACGTTCCGGTAAATACACAATTGGGCAACCATATATTCAGTTTTGCCGAGTTTACAACCAATGGCACTTGTACCGAAGCAAATTTGACCAACAACATTGATACTACCCATCAAACTGTTGTAGGCTCATATGACCCGAATGATAAGCATGTTTCGCCCGAAGGAAATATACCTAACAGTGAACAAGATTTGGTTTACACCATTCGCTTCCAAAACACCGGCACTGCGCCTGCGGTAAATGTTGTGATTTTGGATACATTGAATGCAAACTTAGACTGGAGCACTTTTGAATTGAAAGATGCAAGCCATAACTTGAACATTCAAAGAGAAGGTGAATTTGTTAGTTTCTTGTTTAGCAATATCATGTTGCCCGATAGCAATGCGAATGAAGTAGAAAGTCATGGTTTTGTAAGTTACAAAATCAAAGCTTTGCCAAACCTTGCTCAAGGTACTCAAATCACAAACACGGCCTCTATTTACTTCGATTTCAACGAGCCTATTGTAACAAATACAACCTTGAATACAATAGATATTTCGCTAAGTGTTGATGATTTGAACAAAGGAAATGTAAGCATTACACTTGCTCCGAATCCAATGCGCGACTTCACCAACATCAGCATAGCAGGTGCTGCCGATGCTCCTATTTATTTAGAAGTGCGCGATATGGCAGGCAGGTTGGTGCAGCAAAATGTTTCAGACAGCAATGTGCTGAAAGTAGAACGTAACAATATGGCTGCGGGCTTGTATGTTTATCAATTAAAACAAAATAATGTTGTAATAGGTAAAGGCAAGTTGATTGCGGAATAATATTTGATATCTTTAGAAAGCCGTGTAGTGTAATACTGCACGGCTTTTTTTGGAAAAAGTTTTCTAATCATTTTTTTATCAATTTCTAATTATACATCAATGAACAAAAGAGAGTTTTTGAAAGCCACAGGATTGCTCGGTATCACTTCTGTAATGCCATTGGGTAAAATACTTGCCAGTGGTAGTAGCGCAAACGAAGCAAGCGAAACTTGCAGCTTAATTCCGAGCGAAACTGCCGGTCCGTTTCCGCTCGACTTGACAACAAACTCTCATTATTTCAGACAAGATATAAGAGAGGACAGAACAGGGACGCTTCTAAAATTGAAACTGAAAATTATTGGTGATGGTAACTGTTTGCCATTGCAAAATGCAAGAGTAAATATTTGGCAGTGCGATAAAGGAGGTTCTTATTCGGGCTATTCAACACAGGTTGGCAACACTACAAACACTGTGGGGCAAACTTGGTTGCGTGGTTATCAAATTACCGATGCTAATGGCGAAGTAGAGTTTGTTACCATTTTTCCGGGTTGTACAATGGGCGAATCTGCCACATTCATTTTCAAGTGTATGTAAGTTCTTCTTATTCGGCAATATCTCAACTTACTTTCAATGTAGCCGATAAGCAGGCGTTGTATGCTGCAAATCCTACCGATTATTCTAAAGGTGCCGACCCTACCACTTTGGCCGGAGATAACATCTTTTCTGATGGCTATGCCTACCAAATGGCAACGCTTACACCCAATAGTACCAATGACGGTTACGACTCTTATCTTGAAGTAACTGTGCGAGGCAATGGCACAACTGGTATGGGAAACATAGAAAAAGAGAATGCTAAGCAATTTTTATTAGGTCAAAATTTTCCTAATCCCTACGTTTCCGAAACTGTTATTCCTGTAGAGTTGGTTCACCCGGCCGAAGTAACATTGACATTTTATGATTTGCAGGGTCGCAATGTAGCCTCTGTGGTAAAGCCTAATCTTGCGCCCGGTAGGCACGATGTGCCGATAGACTTGAAAGCATTGGGACTTTCGGCTGGAAATTATGCCTGCCAGATTGTTGTAAAAAATTCTGATGGAATTTTTCAAGACTTTAAAATGATGACAGCAGCGCAATAGCGCAAACTGCTAACAAGTAATCTATTGTTTAAGTAAAAGGTCGCACTGCATTTTCTGTGCGACCTTTTTTATTGCACTTTATTGTTGCAGTACTTATGTGTAGTGTTTCTCAAAAAAAATACAGGTGATGCAGTTTGTGAAATTGAATTGCAAAGTAGCTTGCAATTCAATTTGTTCCATTTGTCAATCATAAATAGTAACATTGGCATTCAATCTTTTTTTATGCGATTAACAATTTTGCTGTTTGTTGTTTTATGTGCAACAACTGTTTTTGGTAAAGGCGAAAAACCCGAGCCTACTGGTGAGTTGCTTTCTATGGCTTACTTATCTACCCATTCTTTTGCCGATGCCTTGTTGAAGTTTAAATCGGTTGATGATAAACTAAAAGTAAATGGAGCAGACAAAGAAGCGCTGTGGCAATTGGGGCTTGTGTATTTTACCATTGCCAACAACGATAAAAATTATTTGAACCGCTGTCTCGAAGCTTGGGATAATTACCTTAGGCTTTATCCAAATGATGCATTTGCATTGTGGAATCGCGCTTTTGTAAAACACTATTTTAAAACTGGTAATCCATGCAATGATGTGCAAGCTGCAATGCAATCAGTAAAAAAGAAATATCTGCCACAAGAACCAGCAGAGCTTACCGCCTGCTTTAAAAAGAAGAAGTAAACAGTTGTCTGCAACATAAGTTCTATTTATTAAACATTCATCCATGTATCAACTCACCAAAAAGTATTCTTCAAAACGCGCGTTTATTACTGGTGCAGGCTCGGGCTTAGGGAAAGCCGCTGCGTTACTTTTAGCAAAAGAAGGTTGGACAATAGGCATTACAGACATAAATGCTGCGCCATTAGAAGCTACAAAAAAAGAAATTGAAGCAGCCGGAGGTAAAGCGTTCAACTATGTTTTTGATGTATCGAAACGAGCGCAGTACGAAGCCGCAGCGAAAGACTTTCTTGCAAACAATGGCGGTATTGATTTGCTGATAAATAATGCCGGTGTGGGCGATGGCGGTTTGTTTGAAGAGTATAGTTTAGAAAACTGGGAGTGGATAACTGGCATCAATCAAATGAGTGTAATTTATGGCTCTCATTTTTTTGTTCCTGCAATGAAAAAACAGCGTAGTGGCACCATTATTAATGTGGCAAGCATGGCAGGTATTGCCAATATGCCCAATATGAGTATGTACAACGTTACCAAGGCTGCTGTAATTGCTCATGCCGAATCTATTTTTGTAGAGCTTGCCCCGTTTGGTGTGCATGTAAGTGTGGTGTTGCCTACGTTTTTCAAAAGCAACATTATGCAGCATAATCGCGGCCCCGAACATGCCACCTCAATTGGCAAAAAGAAAGCCGATTCAATTGCCATTGGTCCCGAAACTGTTGCCAATAAAATTCTTGAACAGTCGGGTGCGGGCAAGTTCTATATCTTTCATCCATTTCAAGCTGTGTGGGTGAATTGGATAAAGCGTTTCTTTCCAAACATTTTTTTAAAAGTAAAAGTGAATATGTTCAGCAAGAAAAAATGGGTGCAAGAGCAGTTGAAAAGCTGAAAAGTTTTCCCATTAACCTTTGATTGAACAAGGTAGTTTCCAACACAAACAAGCCGCATTTGGTACAAATGCGGCTTGTTTGTTTATGTATGGTTGCTGTGCTTATGTTGCATAAGGCTGAGGTTTTAGTTGCGCTTTTTCGGGCTTGTTTTTTTCTTCTTTCTTACAGACATTCTGGCAAATTACTTGCAATTTTAGCGACAGATTTTCCAGTTAGATTGTGTTGTACTGACGTTTCTACCGTTTTTGATCCTTTGGTTCATATCTTGTTGAGGGCATTACAAAATCAATAAAAAAATAAGTAACCATGAACGCAAATAATTTTACAGTTAAAGCGCTTGAAGCCTTAAACAACGCACAGCAAATAGCTTTTGATAATGCACATCCGCAATTAGATACACTGCATTTTTTAAAAGGTATGTTGGATGCAGATGAAGATGCACTACCATATATTTTAGAAAAAGCAGGAGTGAATAAAAACATTCTTTTAGGCAAGGTAGAAGAGAAGCTGAATGTATTGCCGAAAGTGAGTGGCGATAGTCAAAATCTTACTCCATCGCAAGGCTTTAGCCAAATGATGTTGCAAGCAAATAAAGTGATGAAAGATATGGGCGATAGCTACGTTGCACTCGAACATTTATTGCTTGCAATGCTATCAACCAAAGACGAAGCATCAAACATTTTAAAGTCGGTTGGTTTAGAAGAAAAGAAATTGCGTAAAGCAATCGAAGAGTTGCGCAAGGGCTCAAAAGTTACTTCGCAAGATAGCGATGCAAAGTACAATTCGCTCGAAAAGTATGCAGTAAATTTGAATGAACGCGCACGCACCGGAAAGCTCGACCCTGTAATCGGGCGCGATGAAGAAATACGCAGAGTGATGCACATACTTTCGCGTAAAACCAAAAACAATCCACTGTTGGTTGGCGAGCCGGGCGTGGGTAAAACTGCTATTGCTGAAGGTATTGCACACCGCATTATTAAAGGTGATGTGCCCGAAAATTTAAAGAACAAAGCCATATACGCGCTCGATTTAGGTGCATTGATGGCGGGTGCAAAATATCGCGGTGATTTCGAAGAAAGATTGAAAGCCGTAGTGAAAGAAGTAAAAGAGAGTGATGGACGCATCATTCTTTTTATTGATGAAATTCACACGCTTGTAGGTGCTGGCGCAACCGAAGGGGCAATGGATGCTGCTAACATTATTAAACCCGAGTTGGCGCGTGGCGAATTGCGTGCGGTGGGTGCTACAACTTTAAATGAGTATCAAAAGTATTTCGAAAAAGATAAAGCGCTGGAAAGGCGTTTTCAAAAAGTGATGATTGATGAACCATCGGTTGAAGATGCTATTTCGATTTTGCGTGGTTTAAAAGAACGTTATGAAACGCATCACAAAGTGAAAATAAAAGACGATGCAATTATTGCTTCAGTGTCGCTTTCGAGCAGATACATCAGCGATAGATTTTTGCCCGATAAAGCAATTGATTTAATAGATGAAGCTGCAGCAAAGTTGCGTTTAGAAATGGATTCGTTGCCCGAGGCATTAGATGAAATTGAGCGCAGAATTATGCAAATAGAAATTGAAATTGAGGCCATCAAGCGCGAGAATGATGAAAAGAAATTGAATGAACTGAAAAGTGAACTTGCAAATTTGCAAGAGCAGCGAAATGAGTTTAAAGCCAAGTGGCAAGGCGAGAAAGAAGTAGTAGAAAAAATTCAAGATGAAAAACGAAAAATCGAAAACTACAAACTGGAAGCCGAACAAGCCGAGCGCGAAGGCAATTATGGCAAAGTAGCCGAAATACGTTATGGTAAAGTAAAAGAATCGGAAACAAGTATAAAAGGTTACGAGCAACAGTTAGCCGCTATTTCGCCCGATAACAGAATGCTGAAAGAAGAAGTTGATGCCGAAGATATTGCAGCAATTATCAGCAAGTGGACAGGCATTCCGGTAACAAGAATGTTGGAAGGCGAAAAGGAAAAATTGCTTCACCTCGAAGATAAACTGCGCGAGCGTGTAAAAGGGCAGGATGAGGCAATAGAAGCTGTGAGCGATGCCATACGCAGAAGCCGCGCAGGTTTGCAAGATGAACACAAACCAATCGGTTCGTTTCTTTTTCTTGGCACAACTGGTGTGGGAAAAACAGAGTTGAGCAAAGCGCTAAGCGAAGTGTTGTTTAATGACGATACCGCTATGGTGCGCATTGATATGAGTGAGTATCAAGAAAAGCACAGCGTAAGCCGTTTGGTAGGTTCGCCCCCGGGTTATGTTGGCTACGATGAAGGTGGGCAGCTAACCGAGGCAGTGCGCAGAAAACCTTATAGTGTTATTCTGTTTGATGAAATTGAAAAAGCGCATCCCGATGTGTTCAATATTTTATTGCAAGTGTTGGATGATGGACGATTAACCGATAACAAAGGGCGCACTGTGAACTTTAAAAACACCATCATTATTATGACTTCCAATACCGGCAGCGATATTATTCAAGCCAATTTTGAAGATCTGAATGACGATAGCAATATCTATGCAATTGTAGAAAGAACTAAGGTGGAAGTAATGGAGCGATTGAAACAAACTGTGCGACCCGAGTTTTTGAATCGCATTGATGAAATTGTAATGTTCCGTCCGCTAATGCGAAAACAAATCAGGCAAATTGTGGAATTGCAATTAACGCACCTGCGCCAATTGCTTGCACAAAAAGAAATAGCACTTGATATTTCAAATGAAGCATTGGATTATTTGGGCGAAGAAGGTTTTGATGCACAGTATGGTGCGCGACCTTTAAAACGCTTCATTCAAAAGGAAGTAGTGAATGTGTTGAGCAAAAAAATTCTTGCAGGAGAATTGGAAAAAGGCAAAACACTAAAAATTGAATCTTTTGGAAATGGATTGACTTTTATTGTGGGGTAATACATCGCTCAGTACGAAAATAAAAAGGGCCGCATTTTTAAATGCAGCCCTTTTTTGTTTGCTAACAAATGTGCTTGTATAATCTACTTATCGCATTACAGCAATTGTGCCGGTTATTACATCTTCGGTGTCATCCCAATAGGTTATTTTAATGTTGTAAACAAAAGTTTCATAAGCTACTTTTTCGCCTTTAAAAGTTCCGTTCCACGCATTGGTTGTGGTGATGCCGTTTGGTTGATTATCATTTTCGTACATCACGGTTCCCCACCGGTTAAATATTTTTACAGCAATATTTTTCGAGCCAAGAATATCAAAATTGAAGTAGTCGTTTAAGCCATCTCCGTTAGGTGTAAATGCCGATGGGATAAATGACTGTGGTGCAAGTTTTACAACCACACGCACAGTATCGAAGTTGATGCAGCTATCACCATCCATTACTCGCAAAACATAATCGGTGGTAGAGTCGGGTGTTGCAATAACTTGGCTGCATGTGTCGCAGTTCAAATTGTGTGCTGGCGACCATTTGTAGCCGATAATGCCATTGGTTGAAAAAGCATCTGCTACTAAAGTAACCGGTTCTTTGCGCATCGAAACTTTATCTTCTCCGGCATTTACATAATAGCTTGCTGGTTGCGAAATGGTGAATGTAGTTGCCCCTACACAGTTATTTATATCTTCTACCACCACGGTGTATTTTCCTGCTGTTAAGGCAGTGAAAACACTATCTATTTGGTAAATTCCATTTACATAATATTCAAATTCGCCTACACCACCACTTGCGCGAATAACCACTTCGCCATCATCTCCGCTAAAGCACGAAACATCTTTTGGTTCAGTGTTTACAGTAACCTGTGCCGGGCGCACAAGTATTGCCGAATCTACTTTTGTGCAACCAAGCACATCGGTGATGGTTACAAAATACGTTGTATCGCCAAAAAGATTTATTGCCATAATACCTGTTTGCGCTGGTGTAGTGCTCCAAGCAAATGTGTATGGAGGATTGCCACCGCTTTGACTAACCACGGCAAAACCTGTTGCGTTTTTATAGCAATCGGGGTTGTTGCCTGCCACAGCCGAAAGAATTGCACTTGGTTCATTTACATTGTAACTATTTACAATGCTGCAATTTCTGTTGTCTGTAACAGTAAGCACATAATTACCGGCAGTTAGGTTGCTGATGTTTTGTGTAGTTGCTCCACCCGTCCATGCAAAAGTATATCCTCCATTAGAGCCGCTTACATTGTTTAAGAAAACCGCTCCGTTGTTTCCGCCATTGCACAGCACATGCACAATAGAGTCGCTAATGCTGAAAGGTAGCGGCTGTGTAATGTTTATTAGGGTAATTGAAGTACAGCCGTTTGCATCGGTGATAGTAAGCGAGTATGCATTTGCCGGTAAGTTATTGATACTTGGCAGGGTAGATAAATTGCTCCACATATACAAGTATGGTGGGGTGCCACCTGTTGCCTGCGTAACAATTTCACCATCGCTGCCGCCATTGCAGTTTACATTAAACCCTTGTGCTGCTGCCGAAAGTGGCGATGAAGGTCCGCTGATAGTAAAATCGCTTGAATCAACACATCCAAAAGCATCTGCAACAACTACGCGATAAGTACCCATTGGTACATTGTAAACATCTTCGTTGCTGCCATAGTTGCCGCCAGTGCCAACGTTTGTCCAGCCAAATGTAAATGGTGCAGTACCACCATTTATTGATATGGCAACCGAGCCGAGCGAGTCGCCATAGCAACGCACATTTTGTATTACTTCAAGTGTAATTAAATACTTTGGATTTTGCGTTATTTCAACACTGTCAATTGTAGAGCAATTGTTTTGATCGCTTACAGTAACAAAATATTTTCCTGCTGGTACATTGTTGATTGTGCTGGCACTGGTGTTGTTGCTCCAAGTGTAAGTATAGGGCTGTGTGCCGCCACTTACAAATGCTTCTACACCACCGGTGTTTTGTCCAAAACAATTCACGTTCTGTTTATTGATAAAACTAATTTGTAGCGGTGCGGGAGCGGTAACCGTAAATATTGCAGATTGTTGGCAGCCATTTAGGTCAGTTACCAAAATATTGTAAACGCCTGTAGTTACACCCAACACATCTTCTGTGGTTGCGCCATTGCTCCAAAAATAGGTGTAAGGTGGTGTGCCACCCGAAACAGTAACATCAATGCTGCCGAAGTTTCCATTGCATAAAATAGTGGATGGTGTACCGGTTATGGTAATTGGGGCAGTAGGCTGGGTTACGGTAACTGTTTGCGATGTTACACATCCTTTTAAATCGGTTACAGTTACTGCATAAACCCCTCCCGAAATATTATTCAAATCTTCGCTTATTGAAAATGGAACGTTATTTTTTGTCCAGTTGATAGAATACGGAGGTGTGCCACCTGTTACGGTTAAGTCAATTTTACCATTGTTCAAGCCATTGCATAGCACATTTGTTACCGAGGCAATATTTGAACCTAAAAGTGGCGGGTCTTTAAGTTGAATGCTTACGCCAAATTGCGGAACGGTGCAGAAGTTGTCTTTAATCTGTACAAAGTAAATGCCTTGCGCCAAGCCTGTAAAGTTGCCGTTGTTTTGCCAAGTTTGACCGTTGTTAATTGAGTATTGAATGGCTCCAATTCCACCCGATGCCGTAACGGTAGTAGTGCCGGTAGATGTGCCATTGCAATTAGGGTCGGTAGCTGTAATGTTATTGATAAGCGGCTGCCCTACAGTAATGGTTAGCTCGCGATAGCTCCAGGAATTTTGTCCGTTGTTTCTTGTATAAACACGATAGGTAGTAGTAGAAGGAACAAATACAGTTAAGTTAGAATCGGAGAAGCCCGAAATTTGAAGGAAATTACCATTTTCAAACCACACATATTCGCCACCAAACACTGCACCGTGAGTATTTAAGGTAACATAACCCGGGTCGCACAAATGTGTTCTGGTGGATTTTAGTGTGTCGGGGCAAGGCGATGTCCAGTGTGTGCTGTAACCCATGCCTGCATTGTCGCTTCCGCAGCCGCCACTATAACCAGCATCGCCAGTTTTTGTTACGCCTTTGTATGCCCATTGGTATGGCGGCACATCGCGAAATTGCAAGATGTTTGTGCCGCCCATTTGTTGGTCGCAGTATTGGTCATCGGCAGTGCAACCACAGGTGTTGCCTGTGCTGCACGGGCAGGGGTTTTGATAAGAGTTTCGGTATGCGCTGCCGGGGCAAGCATTGCAACTGGCAAAGCATATACCTAATACAACTGTGCCGCTGCAACAATCCCAACAATCATCTTCCCAGCCTAATTGCCTTGTTTGCAAACCATTGGGTGTAAGCGTAAATGCAGGAGAGTTGAATGTGCCATAAGTGAAATCTTTTAACCAAGTGCCGCCCGGCATTGCCGAAGTGTATGGGCCGCAACAGGCAAATGTTCCGTTGCCCCAACTGCGTGTGCCAGTGCCAAAAAATCCGGCATTGTCTAAATCGGGGTAGTCGCGTACAAAACCTTCGTTGTTGAATTCATCTGCATCCGGCCAAACGTCATCGCCACTTTGCGCCCACACATTTTCGTAGCGAAGACTAACGCGCATGGCTCCGTCTCGCATTTGGGCTTCGACAATTTTATTGATGAAAACTGAGAATAATATGAATAGGAAAAGTGTATAGTGTTTGTTCATAGAAAAGATTTTTTTGTGTGGTAAATAGTTGAAGGCTTACTGTTTTTGTTCAACGTTTTTATGATACTCGGTAACGTTATAGCGGGTAAGGTATTCATCGGGTTTGTATTTAAAATACCAATGCTTTACAGCCAAATCGAAACGTAAAATATCTAAGGCTTCATTGCCCGAATCGTAGTCGGATTTTTGCGGTATGTTTTCTTTCACTTCCATCAGTACAAACGGCTCTGTAATTGGCGCGTCCACAACTACGGTTTGATGTTCTTTTTTTAATGATACAAGTTGTGGATGATTTAAAAGTGTTTCATGCTCTTTTGGGTACAACTTCATCCAATCTTGCAGTGCTGCATCATAAATTGCCTCACTTTTATTCAAATCATCCGTGATTCTGGGCTTGGGAAAGTTTGGTGCAAATGTGTTCAACTCATTTGCCGTTAAGCCTGCTGCTTGCACCCATTGCCAATAGCTGTTTTCAAACTTACGTACATCAGTTGCCTGTTGCAAGCCTAAATGTACTCGCGATGGATTTAATTGCTTAATCTCCGCAATGGCAAGTAGCGATTCTACTTCCGAAGGATAACGTTTCTTCCATTGCTTTAATTTTTCTGCATATTCTTTATAAGATTTTTCGTTGCTAACATTTGTTTTTGGAAAATGCGGAGCCGATTTGCTAATGGCTTCTGGCTTTACTTGCGCATAATCTATCAATGCTAACCATCGGTCTTGTTGTCTGAAATTTTCTTGGGCTACAAGTGAAGTGCTTAATGTAAATGCACTGAGGAGAAATGTAAAAACATGCTTCATATATCGGATTAATTTTATGTAAATATAAAAGGGGTTTTGGCAAAAAAAAGTTTGTTTGATGTTAATCACTTTATATGGGGAATAAGGGCGGTTTTTTGTTTATAAGCTGTTTTGAATATGCCGATAAGCCACACTATTCTTACATCTTCAATTGTATGAAAAAAGTAGTTGCCTTTTTTAAGTTGATTCGTTGGTTTAATGTGCTGATAGCCGGAGCAAGCATTTTATTGTTTCAGCATTTTGTTATCAATGCAAATATGAAGGTGATTAATGTTTCGCCCACTTTGTCTGTTGCCGGAGTGTGGATGCTTGCATTGAGTGTAATGAGCATTATGGCAGCGGGAAATGTTATCAATGACTATTTTGATTTTGCACAGGATAAAAAATTTAAGCCCAACCGAACAGTGCTTGGTAGCTATATTTCTTTAGACGAAGCCATGTACATTGTTTTTGCATTGAATACACTTGGTATTGGTTTGGCATTTTTTCTTGCATGGAAAGTAGAAAGTTTAAAATTGGCAAACATCTTTTTGCTTACCGCCATTTTACTTTGGCAGTATTCTGCAACTTTAAAAAAGTACCCGCTGGTTGGCAATGTGTTGGTGGCGGGTCTTTGTGGTTTTGTTTTTGCAGTTCCTGTGTTGTTTGAGTCGAAACTATTGCAGCCCGATTTTAATGCCGGATTAAAGCAAATTGTAATGCTAAACTTGCAAGGCTATGCACTGTTTGCCTTTCTTACAACTTTGATTCGCGAAATTGCCAAAGATGTGGAGGATATGGATGCAGACGCTTCTACCAATCATAAAACATTGCCAATTCTAATTGGTGTAAAAGCTACGCGAGTTGTGTTAGTGATGTTGGTGTTGTTGCTCTGTGTGGGTATCGGTTTTTTGATGTATGTTTTTTGGAATGGCGATGCCAAAAATCACTTTTGGTATTCGGCACTTTTTTTGATGTTTCCGGCATTGGTAAATATGTTACCGTTAATTGTGGCAGATAGTAAAATTGATTTTAAAGTGCAAAGTACCATTATGAAAGTAGTGATGATTTTTGGTATCGCTACGCTGCCGCTTTTCTATTATTTTTCAAAATAAGTAATGATGCCCAACATTATTCTTGCATCAAATTCTCCACGTAGAAAAGAGTTGCTTGCAATGGCAGGAATTCATTTTTCTGTTCAGTCGAAAAATGTAGATGAAGAGCACCCACAAGGTGTGTTGTTAGAAGAAATTCCTTTGCATTTGGCGCGGAAAAAAGCCCATGCATTTGCAGGCGAAATTTCGGAGAACGATGTGGTTATTGGCGCAGATACAGTAGTGATTCTCTATAATAAAATTTACGAAAAGCCTACCGATAGAAGCGATGCAATTAATATGTTGCAGGAGTTGTGTGGCAAAACACATACTGTAGTTACCGGTGTTTGCATTTTTTCAACGCAAAAAGAAGTTGGTTTTTCAAAATCAACTCAAGTAAGTTTCAATCAGCTTTCAATCAACGAAATTGCTTACTACGTTGATACTTTTAAACCTTATGACAAAGCGGGTTCGTATGCCTGCCAAGAGTGGATTGGCGCAGTTGCCATCAATAAATTTGATGGCGATTATTTTAATGTGGTGGGTCTGCCAGTAAATGAGGTGTATAGAATTTTAAAGTCGGATTTTGGATACAATAACTTTGCGTAGCTGCGCTTGTTGTTTGTTTCGTGCGTTTACTCAATGCGCTTCCAGCCAATTGCTTCCCATGCCTACTTCTACCAAAATTGGCACACGAGTTTTAATGGCTTGAATCATTTGCTCTTGAATGATTGGCTTGATGGTTTCAACTTCATCTTTGTGAGCATCAAACACTAACTCGTCATGCACTTGCAAAGTCATTTTGCTTTGCAGCTTTCGTTGTTTGAATTCTTGTTGGATGTTTATCATGGCAATTTTTATCATGTCGGCTGCGCTGCCTTGCACCGGTGCGTTGATGGCTTCACGCTCGGCAAACCCACGCACGGTAAAATTGCGGCTGTTAATGTCTTTCAAAAAACGTTTTCTGCCTTTAATAGTTTGTACATAACCGTGTTCGCGCGCAAAACGCAGCGTTTCGTCCATGTAATTTTTTATACCCGGAAATTGTTTGAAGTAATTGTCAATCAACTCGGCAGCTTCTTTGCGTGCAATGCCTAATCGCTGGCTTAAACCAAATGCAGAAATTGCATAGATGATGCCAAAGTTTACCATTTTGGCATTGCTGCGCTGTGCCTTAGTTACTTCGCTCACGTTTACTCCATACACTTTTGCGGCAGTAGCTGCATGAATATCCATACCATTGTCGAAGGCTTCGAGCATGGCTTCATCCTTGCTGATTTCGGCAACCAAACGCAACTCTATTTGCGAATAGTCGGCACTTAAAAGAATATGGTTTTCATCGCGTGCTATAAATGCTTTGCGCACCATTTGCCCGCGCTCGGTGCGAATAGGAATGTTTTGCAGGTTGGGCGAAACCGAACTTAACCTTCCGGTAGCGGCAATGGTTTGATTAAATGTTGTGTGTATTCTGCCGGTTTTTGAATGTACCAATTGCGGCAATGCGTCCACATAAGTGCTTTTCAATTTGCCAAGCTCGCGAAAGTCGAGTAATAGGTTTGCAATAGGGTGGTGTTGAACCAAGCCCTGAAGCGCATCTTCATTGGTAGAAAGTTGTCCGGTAGAAGTTTTCTTTCCTTCAAATGGCAGTTTCATTTCATTGTATAAAACATCGCCTAATTGCTTTGGCGAATCAATGTTGAACTCTCTTCCGGCATGTTCAAAAATTTTACTGCGCAAGGCAAGTAAATCGGTTTCTAATTCCTTGCTGTAACTATTTAGAAATGCGCTGTCAATTTTCACTCCTTCGTGTTCCATTTCTGCCAACACCGGTATTAGTGGATGCTCTATTTCTTGCAACACGCTTTCTACTTCGCGTTGCTGTACCATTGGCGCAAGCACATGTTTCAACTGCAAGGTGATGTCGGCATCTTCGGCTGCGTATGCTGCTATTTTATCTAACGGCACATCGCTCATACTGCCTTGATTTTTACCTTTCTTGCCTATCAATTCGTCAATGTGTACCGGTGTGTAGCCAAGGTAAGTTTCGCTTAGATAATCCATGCCGTGTTTCATGTCGGGCTCTACTAAATAGTGTGCCAGCATGGTGTCGTAAATAGGTAAAGAAACATTTATGCCATAATTGCGCAATACGTGCATATCGAACTTTACATTTTGTCCAATCTTTATTTTTTGCGGATGCTCTAAAACTGCTTTGAATCTTTGTATTAACAGTTTGGCATCAGCAAAGTTTTTTGCCGCAGGAACATAATATGCTTCGCTCGATTTGATGCTGAATGAAAGACCTACAATATCCAAATCGAAGTAGTCGAGCGAAGATGTTTCGGTGTCGAAACAGAACTCTTCGGCAGCGTTTAGTATGCTCAACAACTCATCAATAGAAATGAATTGTTGGGTTTCGTTTTGTAATGAAAAATCATCAGTGGCAATGCAGTAATTGTGTGCTGTGTTTTGAATGTTTTTACCTCGTTCTTCGGGTTGTGGTGCTGCGGCTACTTCTACTGCCGATGCAAATAAATCTCCTTGTGCCGAAGTTGATGTAGTGGGGCGTGGCGTGTTTGCAGTGCTTTGATTTACGGTATAACTTTCGCCCAAATATTTGCGACCAAGTGTGCGGAATTCAAGTTCTGCAAAAAGTGCCGTGAGAGTTTCTTTATCCGGTTCATCTAAATGTAAATCTTCGTCAGTAACATCCAGCGGAACATCTAAAATTATTGTAGCCAAATGTTTTGAAATACGACCTTGTTCGGCAAAGGTTTTAATGTTTTCGCCCAACTTGCCTTTTATATTTTCGGCATTGTCAATGATGTTTTCCATCGAGCCGTATTCTTTTATCAATTTCTTTGCGGTTTTTTCGCCCACTCCCGGAATGCCGGGAATATTATCTACACTATCGCCCCACAACCCAAGTATATCAATTACTTGCTCGGGTTTTTCAACTTCCCACTTTGCTAATATTTCTTTTACACCAAGTATTTCTACATCGCTGCCTTGGCGACCCGGTTTGTAAATTTTAATGTTTTCTTCTACTAATTGCCCGTAGTCTTTATCTGGCGTTACCATGTACACCAAGTGCCCCTCTTTGGCTTTTTGTTTTGCAAGAGTGCCAATGATGTCATCTGCTTCGTAGCCGGGCACTTCTACCACCGGAATTTTCATTGCAGCAATAATTTGCTTTATCCATGGAATAGAATTGCCAATGTCTTCGGGCATGGCCTCGCGATTGGCCTTGTAGAATGAATATTCAACGGCTCTGCTGGTTTCTTCTGCGCTATCGAACACTACTGCTAAATGTGTAGGTTTTTCTTTTTGAATAAGTTCAATTAGCGTTTGCGTAAAGCCCGAAATGGCACTCACATTCATACCTTTGCTGTTGCGCAAGGGGTTTGAAATAAAAGCAAAATATGCTCGGTAGATTAGTGCATACGCATCTAACAAAAAAAGTTTGTTATCGGGCCAATTGGTATCGGTAGCTGCCATGTGGCGAACATAGGTTTTAGAAATGAGATTTTAGATTTTAGAAGCGACATTGAACAGCAGCTTCACGATGATGCTATTTTCGCTATTCAACTCGCTTTAATTGCGTAGTGCGGTAGTAGGAAGTTTAACTTTTAGGCTTCGGCAATTACTTTTAGTTCAATGGCAATTGCCGATGGGAGGCTGCTTACTTCTACGGTAGTTCTACAAGGCAAATTATGCTTAAAGTATTCGGCATAAAGTTTATTGAAGGCATGAAAATCGCGCTTCATGTTTACCAAAAAAACTGTTACATCTACAATCTTATCCCAACTACTGCCGGCTTGCTCCAAAGCTGTTTTTACATTAGCAAAAACCGAATGTACTTGCGCTTCAAATTCAAACGAAATGTAGTTGCCGTGTTTGTCGGTTTGCAAGCCGGGAATTTCATCGGTGCCGGCTTTGCGCGGCCCCATACCTGACACAAAAACGAGATTGCCCACTCGTTTTGTCATCGGATATAAACCCATAGGGGAGGGGAGTTTGTTGATTTCCATGTTATTGATTTTACACAATGCTATGCTTCGTCTTTACCATGACAAGCCTTGAATTTTTTACCGCTTCCGCAAGGGCAAGGGTCGTTTCTACCAACTTTTGGACCCACTCTTACAGGGTCTATTTTCTCTCTGTGTTGTTGGGGTGCTTGTTGTTGCGATTGCTGTTGTGTGCTTTCAACTTCGCCTCTGCCTTCGCTCATGCGTTTTGCATATTGCTGAGGTGGTTGTTGCGCTTCGCGGGTTTGTTGTTGTTTGCCTTCGCTTCGTGGAATGTGGCCTTTGAAAAGGAACGAAGCAATTTCGCGGTTTACTTGACTGAGCATAGCTTGAAAAACTTTGAAGGCTTCGATTTTGTAAATTACCAATGGGTCTTTTTGTTCGTAACCAGCCGTTTGCACTTCTTGCTTCAAATCATCCATTGAACGTAAGTGTCGTTTCCACGAATCGTCAATTAGCACCAGCGATATAGAGCGTTCAATTGCTGCTTGCAAGTTTGCGGCATTTGATTGTACTGTTTCTTTTAAATCAACAAAAATATTGATGCCATGTTGCCCATCGCTGAATGGTATTATTACGTTTTTAACTTGGTCGCCTTTTTCGTTGAAAAGGTTAGTAAGCACTGGCAATGCCTCGGCTTTTATGTCGTCTAACTTACGTTTGTATATTTCTACTACTTCTTCAAATAATTTATTGGAAGTTTCGGTGGCATTGCCTTTCAAAAATTCACTTTCTGTAATAGAAGTGTCTAAAGAAAAATAGCGAATTACATCTAACTTAAATTGTTCGTAATCGCGTGCTTCTAAGCCTTGTTGTACCAGTTCGCTTGCTAAGTCTTCAAAGGTGTTCAATACATCCAATGCAAGCCTTTCGCCAAATAGGGCGTGTCTTCTGCGAGTATAAATTACATCGCGCTGTTTGTTCATTACATCATCGTATTCCAATAAGCGTTTGCGAATGCCGAAGTTATTTTCTTCTACTTTTTTTTGTGCGCGTTCTATGCTTGTAGAAATCATGCTGTGTTGCAACACTTCGCCTTCTTTGTAACCCATTCTGTCCATGAGTTTAGAAATTCTGTCGCTACCAAAAAGTCGCATCAAGTCATCTTCAAGCGAAACATAAAACTGAGAGCTTCCAGGGTCGCCTTGGCGACCTGCGCGACCGCGCAACTGCCTATCAACCCTTCTGGAGTCGTGCCGCTCCGAGCCAATAATGGCAAGCCCTCCGGCTTTTTTTACATCGTCTTTTATTTTTATATCTGTTCCCCTACCTGCCATGTTTGTGGCAATGGTAACGGTGCCTGCATTTCCTGCTTCGGCAACAATTTCGGCTTCGCGCTGATGTTGTTTGGCATTTAATACATTATGCTTCAGTTTGCGCAGGGTCATCATGCGCGAAAGCAATTCACTTACTTCTACATTGGTGGTACCAACCAGCACAGGGCGACCTTCTGCCGTAAGTTTTACAATATCATCAATAATGGCATTGAATTTTTCGCGTTTGGTTTTGTACACCAAATCTTCTTTGTCATCGCGGGTAATTGCTCTATTGGTAGGAATGCTGGAAACCTCCAATTTGTAGATATCCCAAAACTCGCCTGCTTCTGTTTCGGCAGTACCAGTCATTCCGCAAAGTTTATGATACATGCGGAAATAATTTTGCAAGGTAATGGTAGCAAGAGTTTGCGAGGCAGCTTCTACTTTTACATTTTCTTTGGCTTCTATTGCTTGGTGCAATCCATCCGAGTATCTTCTTCCATCAAGAATACGACCAGTGTTTTCATCTACAATCTTCACTTTGCCATCCATTACCACATAGTCCACATCGCGTTCAAACATGGTGTATGCTTTCAGCAATTGATTTACACTGTGTATGCGCTCGCTTTTAATAGCGAAATCTTGCATTAGCTTATCTTTGCGTTGCAGTTTTTCTTCGGGTGTTAATCCGCTTTTTTCTATTTCGGCAATCTCGGCACCTACATCGGGGATAATGAAAAATGTAGCGTCTTCGCCCGAGCCTGTTATCAGTTCAATTCCTTTTTCGGTTAAATCTACTGAGTTGTTTTTTTCATCAATTGTAAACAGCAATTGGGTGTCCACAATTGGCATATTTTTTTGTTGCTCGCCTAAATAGTAATTCTCGGCACTGCGCAATACTTGTTGCATTCCTGCCTCGCTCAATAGTTTTATTAAGGCTGAGTTTTTAGGCAAGCCACGAAATGCGCGATACAATGAAAGACCGCCTTCGCCTTCTTTATATCCGTCTTTGCCGTCTTTAATCAATCGTTTTGCATCGGTAATAAATTGAGTGGTGGCTTTGCGCTGTTCTTCATACAAACGTGCTATTCGCGGCTTTAATTCATAAAACTCTTTTTCATCGCTGCTATCTACTTGCCCCGAAATAATAAGTGGCGTTCTTGCATCATCAACTAATACAGAGTCAACCTCATCCACCATTGCGTAGTGGTGTTTGCGCTGTACCATTTCTTCGGGTGTGCGCACCATGTTATCGCGCAAGTAATCGAAGCCGAATTCATTGTTGGTGCCGTAAATAATATCGGCCGCGTATGCTTTTTTTCTGCCTTCGCTGTGCGGTTGGTATTTGTCAATACAATCTACTTTTAAACCAAGAAATTGAAAAATTGGACCGTTCCATTCGCTATCTCTTCGTGCCAAATAATCGTTTACAGTTACAATGTGCAAGCCTTCGCCCGGTAAGGCATTCAGGTAAGCCGGAAGGGTAGCTACCAAAGTTTTTCCTTCGCCTGTTGCCATCTCGGAAATTTTTCCTTGGTGTAAAACTATACCGCCTATCAACTGCACATCATAATGAACCATGTTCCATTTTACTTCGGTGCCGGCAGCGTTCCAAGTGGTATGGTACTTTACATAGTTTCCAGTTATCTCAATATTGGGATTGCTAACTGCAAGCTCGCGGTCTAAATCTGTTGCTGTTGCATCTACCGCATCGTTGTTTGAAAAACGATAGGCTGTTTCTTTTACCACAGCAAATGCATCGGGCAGAATCTCATTTAGCACTTCTTCAATTTTGATGTCGCGCTGCTTGCGCAATTCATCTACTTGTTTGTAGGTGCTGTCTTTTTCGTGTACATCTGTTGTGGTGCCTGCTTGCTCGTTCAGGGCGGCTATTTGCTGGTCAATTTCTTCTAAATGCTCATTTATTTTTGTGCGAAACTCGTGAGTTTTGTTGCGTAGTTGGTCGTTGCTGAGCGTTTTGAGTTTTTCGTATGCTTCATTTACTGCTGCAACAAGAGGTTGCATCTGTTTTAATTCTCGTTCACTGCGGCTTCCAAATACTTTTCCGAACAGTTTTTCTAAAAAATTTGCCATAACTTTTATGCTCTATCAGTTGTTTTATATCGTTCTAAACTTAGATGTATTGTAAAAAAATGCGCGCTAAGATAGGGTTTTGGCGTTGTTGAGGTATGAAAAAAGGAAAATTGGGAATTTTAATACTACAGATGGTTGTAGCTATTGCAATTTGGCTTCTAAAAATGTGCCAATTTCTTTTATGCCGCTCAATCGTTTTTCAATTACACCGTTTTGGCTGATTAAAATTAAGGTTGGTAATTGTGTGATGAAGTAATGTTTTAGTGTTGGGTTGTTGGGTTCAGTAATAATTGCATTGCTTGCCCAGTTGGGTTGCAGTTCTTTTAAAAACACTTGCCAGGGTTCTGGTTCATCATCGGTGGCTACGGCAAACACATCAAAACTTTTATTGCCAAAAAATGAGTGTAATTGTTTTATGTGTGGCAATGTTTCTCGGCAGTGTTGGCACGTGCTTTGCCAAAAAACCAATAGGGTGTACTTGTTTTTGGCAACTACTTGTGCTAATGAGTTTCCTGTGGGTTTGTTTCCTAAGTCGAGGTCTTTATAATTTTGCCCTGGCATGGACGCTGCGAGCCTTTTTGCTTTTGCATAGAGTACTGGCAGCGAGTTAGTGTCAGCATCCTTTTGCATCCATTCAATGAAGGTGTGAGCAGTTTTGTCGGACTTGCCGGTTACGGCACTTGCAAAAATTTTTTCGGCAGTGAAATTATAGTTGCGCTTTATGAGGGATGTTTTTTTCATCAAACCAGATATTGCTCTTTTTCTTTGTTCATCACTTGCGGCAGTGCAAAGTTCTTTTGAAAAAAAATCCACCATATTGGCGTAAATAGGAATTGCAGTTAATGCAGTATCGGTGAAATTTACTTTATCGAAAAAGATTTTTCGATAGTTTGAAAGTGTATTTGGTGTAGTAAGTTTTTGCGGGTCGAATTTGCGCATTTCGATAATAATATCGGCAGCCAATGTGCCCTTATAATACACGCTAAAGCCCTGCATTTCTCTATAAAAATCATTTAGGATGATTTGATACAGTGTGTCGTTCGCATTTTCTTCAATGGCTTTGCCAATGGCAACATCAAAAGTTTCAAACAACTTGGTTAATGCGTTGTATGCTTCATCTTCTTTGTAGTCCTCTGTTTCGGCATTTATGATGTCGCCATTTTCGGTGCTTAACTTTACACGCACCTCTTTAGATTGTGGCGCTACAAAAAAGAGAAAACTACCTCTGCCGCATTGGGCTCGGTATAGTGTTGGTACAGTTTCTTTTAGCTCATAAGTAAAGCCACCATATAGGTTTACAGCTATAGTGTCTATGGCTGTTTGGTTTAAAAAACTTGCTACGTAAACTTTCGATGGTATAGTGCCTTTTTTTGCCAATATCTGCCCTTTCAAGGATACTGCATTTACGCTAACTTTTAGGAATAATAATGTTAGTAGCAATAACAACTTTCGCATGAGTAAAAAAATAGTATAGTGGCGAAAGTGCAGATATTGTAGGAAATGTCATTAGTAAAGTCTGCGATAAACTGCCGGAAGTGAGCCGCAGCCGTTACCGCCAACTGTGTTTAATCGACCATTAGCATCTTGTTGATAGTATAAGTGATAACCCGATGGGCACAAATCATCTAAGGTGGAACTTGTGCCCCAAATCCAACACTCACCGCCCCATACAAATGGTTCGGCATCTGCTTGCGCATACTCCGGATTGGTGCATACTCTATAACCATAATTCCATGTGTTGCACGTTACTCGTATTATGGGGCCGCGGGTGTTATATTGAACACCCCACTCGTAATATTCCAACGCAGCAGAGCAAATTTGTGTTACATCATTTCCCATATATTCCCATGGAGCTTTGCTATCAACTCCTTCAAAACAAGATTCGTTGAAGTTGCTGTTTGCTGTGTTTTTTGAACTAACATGCTCGGTAGAAGCAAGCAAATTTGTGCAAAACAACCGATACACAATAAAGCACAAGGCGAGCATCTTAAACACGCTTGCCACCTCAAAACTAGGCTTTACAAAAAGCCACACCTTTTTCAATACAAAAATTGGCAGTTTCATACAGCTGAGTGTTTAAAGTTTTCTTCTGTAAACAGTTGGCAGTTGGTCGCAGCCATTACCACCAGGCATATAATATTTGCCATAAGTGTCTTGGTAGTAGTAACTATGGTATGCCGTTGAGCAACTGTTGTCCCAACTTGAATGCGTATCCCAAAACCAACAAGCGCCTCCCCAAGTAAAAGGTTCGGTATCTCCTGTAGGGTAGGGAGGGTATGTGCACACTCTACGACCTACGTTCCATGTATTGCAAGTTACCCTTAAAATTGTACCAACGTTATTATATGTAACTCCCCATTCGTAAGTCAAGTCTGCGCTGCCACTTTCACAAATTTGCCTAACGTTGGTGCCCATGATTTCCCAAGGGTTGGTGGTGTAATCCCAAGTGGCAAGACCATTGGCATCCGATTTTAAGTATTTGCCGGCACCAGGGCTGCCCCCTGTTATTTTTACTTGCCCGTTTACCTCCAACCTAGCACCTGCATTGCTAACGCCAATACCTACATTGCCTGTGCTGTTTGATACTGAAATGCGCGTAGTTTCAGAAGTTTGTAGATCTAAATCTTCATCATAGCTGCTTATTATTCCTTCGTCAACTATTAATCTGTTATTAAAATAAAACCGAGGTCTATCTGTAGTTATATGTGCATAGCCTGCATTTTCTGTTCCAATTGCAATTGCGCCATCGGGGTTTTGTATTACCAATGGTGGGTTGCCTGCCGCTCCATAAATATGCATTTTATAAGATGGTGATGGCGTGCCGATACCAACGTTGCCAGTATTGTCTATCGCCATTCTTGTTTTAGATCCAGTAACGTAAGCATCTGTTGTAGCAAAATACATTTTTGTTCCATAACTGCCATCGCTGCGCACATAAATCCCTGCTTGTGCATCATCACCACTTTTCGGATCGTCACTTGCGCCCCATGTAATGGCACTACCATAGTGATCGTTTCCATAACCTGGGTCTAAGTGTACCGAACCAACACCTAAGCCAGGTGTGGTTTCATTCCAGTTTGCCGAGGGACCTTCCAATTCCAAATGTGCAACAGGAATATTGGTTCCGATACCCACGTTGTTGCTGGCATCTTCAAATATCTGGCTATTACCTATTGTGGTACCCGATGTGAATTTTGTAAGATGGTTTGTTGTTCCCGAACCAGAAGAATAACTGCCGGGTGAAAAATTTCCCGAATGCCATGACTGGCGTATTTTGGGGGTTAACTGAATTTCTTTTGTAACAGCACCCGGTTTAGATTGATGTGATATTGAAACTAAGCGATTTCTTTTTATTCCCGCATAGTTGTCATTTATAAAAACATTATAGCCATTCCAATATGCTTGATTAGGAAACCAAAAACATAAATATCCGCCATAATTGAAGGCCGATAGCCCGCTTATTGATGTGCCATTTGAGATGCCGCCCACGTTAATTAGTGAATCGTAATAAATATAGCCTTGAATTTTTAAATCAATAGGAATCAATTGCCCGTAAGAATTACCTTCAATCTCCAACATCCACGGGTCTCCACTGGTTACGGAATAGTCAATATCTGTTTGTATCAACGTGCCATTTGGAAAATCTCTGCTCGATTGGTGATATTGAATTTCTGATAAATGGCGATCGTCAAGTCTATCGGAATTTAGGTTTGTAACCATAGTGGTGGAACTTACTGCAAGTGGTGCTGTTCCGGTAGCAACAGTTGATATTAATTGATTGTCGGTTCTAATAGATCCGCCAGCAACATCTAATTTATGACCAGGTACACCAGCTCCAATACCCACATTGCCGCCATTGTTATAAATGTTGGCATCAATAATCCAATTCGAGCCATTCCATCTTGGCGTTTGTCCCGTTGCAGTGCCATTTTGCAAAAAGCCGGTAATGCCCGTTGCTCCATTAGCACCCGTTTCGCCCGTTGCTCCTTTTTCTCCAGTATCTCCTTTTGCACCGGTTGGACCCTGCGGACCGCCCGTGCTTACGTTGCGCCAAATACTTCCATCAAAATAGTAAAACGCACTTATATCGGTATCATAAACCAACAATCCTGCTACTGCATTGGCAATTGCGGTTCTTTGCGCACTCGTCAATCTTGGAAACAATACGCCTTTACTGTCGGAGTTAATTTCTAAAACCGATGAATTGTCGGGATTGCTTGTGCCTACACCCACTCTGCCTTGAATAATTGCACCATCAGTTGGTGCCGATAGGGTTGAATAATTAGAACCCACAGAGAGATTTCCTTTAATTGATCCTTTACTTCCTGGCGCGCTTTCGCCAATCCCCACACGCCCTGATTGCGCATGAATAAAACAGATTGAGAATAGAAGAAGAGCAGATGTTAGTGTGTAATTTTTTTTCATCTTTATTGAATGTATAGTGTGAGAATACCATCAATTATTGTGCCAAAAGTAGTTAATAGTGCGATTTGTGGTGAGTATTGTGTAAAATATCTTGATAGTAGAGTTGCAGTTCCTCATTCTATATAGCAGGAGTGAGGCGATTTAGATGACTCATTAGAAAGTTGTTTTTTTAGGTTTGATGTTGCTGTCATTAGTCTAAATTTCAGGACGCTTCGCTTCGTGGATACGCAAAAAAAAGCTTGAAGTTCTATTTCATAAAGATTTTCTGAAATGAAACTTGTTTACATCCGTTGTTTTTCTATTTTTGCGTCCCTTTTTTAAGGAGGGGTGTGAAATTCACATTAAAATCTATACAGTATGAAAGTAAAAGTATTGAATAAAGACGGCAAAGAAACTGGTCGCGAAGTAGAACTTGCAGACAGCATTTTTGCTGTGGAGCCTAATGACCACGCGGTTTGGTTGGCAGTTCGTCAGTTTCAGGCAGCGCAACGCCAAGGTACTCACAAAGCAAAAGAGCGTTGGGAAATTGCCCGTACCACTAAAAAAGCATTCCGCCAAAAAGGAACGGGTGGTGCAAGACGTGGCGATATGAAATCTCCGGTTGTTCGCGGGGGAGGTCGTGTTTTTGGACCTAAACCTCATAGCTACGATTTTAAGTTAAATAAGAAAGTAAAAGACCTTGCACGTAAAAGTGCATTGACGTATAAAGCCAAAGACAACAAAATTGTTGTAGTTGAAGACTTCAGCATTGAAACACCTAAAACAAAAGATTTCGTTAAAGTACTTGCGAGTTTGAACTTGAACGGAGTAAAAAGTACAGTGGTTTTTGGTGAAGTTACCAATGGTCTTTTGAAAAGTTCGCGCAACATTCCTACCGTTAATTTGGTAGATGCACGTGCCTTGAACATTTTTGATATAATGAATTCAAAAACTTTGGTGCTTAGCGAAAATGCGGTAAAAGCAATTGAAGCTAATCTTGCTAACAACTAATAATAAGAAACAATGGCAACAGGAATATTAATTAAGCCGGTAGTTACCGAAAAAGGTACAAAACTTAGCGAAAAGCTAAATACTTATGTTTTTAAAGTGGCTAAAGATGCCAATAAACTGGAAATCAAAAAAGCAGTTGAGCAACATTATAATGTTCAGGTAGCTGATGTTGGAACTACAATTATTCCGGGTAAAGCAAAAGTGCGCCAAACTAAAAGAGGTGTAGCGCGCGGTATTAAACCAGCATATAAAAAAGCATTTGTTACCCTTCGCGATGGCGAAACCATTGATTTCTACGGTAACGTATAAAATATAGTATTAAATTTTTCTTTAATTATAGCAGATACCTAACTGCTGATAACACAAAATAGGAAACTAAAAGAAAAAAGCCATGGGCATTAAAAAGTACAAACCAACAACACCAAGCTTACGCTTTACCGAGTTGTTGAATTTTGAAGAAATTACTACCAACAAACCCGAAAAAAGTTTGTTAGCTCCAATCAAAAAGTCGGGCGGTAGAAACAGCGCAGGTGAAATGACTATGCGTTACAAAGGTGGTGGACACAAAAGACGCTACCGTGTTATTGATTTTAAACGCGATAAGTTTGATATTGCCGGAAAAGTTGTTTCAGTAGAGTACGATCCAAACCGTTCTGCATTTATTGCCCTTGTAAACTACCCTGATGGAGAAAAACGTTACATCATTGCTCCAAATGGGTTAAAAGTTGGTCAAACAGTTGTTTCTGGAGTTAAAGTTGCTCCTGAGTTAGGAAATACTTTGCCACTTGCTAATATTCCATTAGGAACTAATATCCACAACATAGAATTGCACCCTGGTCGTGGTGGTTCTATTGTGCGTAGTGCTGGAACTTCTGCTCAACTATTGGCGCGTGAAGATAAATATGCCGTAGTGAAGTTACCTTCAGGCGAAACTCGCAGAATTTTGAAAACTTGTTTGGCTACGGTTGGTATTGTGTCAAATTCAGACCATAATCTTCAAAGCCTTGGTAAGGCAGGTCGCAAACGTTGGTTAGGTCGCAGACCGCGCACCCGTCCGGTTGCTATGAACCCTGTAGATCACCCAATGGGAGGTGGTGAGGGTCGCGCATCTGGTGGTCACCCACGCAGCCGTAACAGCCAAAAATCTAAAGGCTTGAAAACACGCGCTCCAAAAAATGCTTCAAGCAGATTGATTATCCAACGCAGAAACTCTAAATAACAAATAAAATACACAAGAAATGGGACGTAGTATAAAAAAAGGACCTTACGTAGCTTACAAGTTATTAAAGAAGTTGGCAAAGCTGAACGAAAGCGGCAAAAAAACTGTAATCAAAACATGGAGTCGCCCTTCAATGATATTGCCAGATATGGTTGGGCATACATTTGCGGTTCACAATGGCAATAAATTTATTCCTGTATATGTAACCGAGAATATGGTTGGTCACCGTTTAGGCGAGTTCAGTCCTACACGCCAATTTAAAGGCCACTCAGGCAACAAAAAGAAATAATTAAGAAAGTATTCACTCATTGAATAAAGAAATAAAAATGGAAGCAGTAGCACATTTAAATAACAACCCAACCAGCGATCGTAAAATGCGTTTGGTTGCTGATTTGATTCGCGGTAAAAAAGTTGAAGATGCTCTTACAATCTTGAAATTTAGCAAGCAAGAAGCATCAAATAAATTAGAGAAATTGTTGAAAAGTGCCATCAACAACTGGCAGCAAAAAAACGATGCTCGCCCAGAAGATAACGAACTTGTTGTGAAAGAAATTTTCGTAAATCAAGGTCGCTCGTTGAAACGTTTTTTGCCTGCGCCACAAGGTCGCGCATACAGAATCCGCAAACGTAGCAATCATGTAACTGTGAAAGTAGATAGCAAAGTAAGTGCTACAGCACCGGTAGCAGATACTGCTGAATAATACAGGAATTTTAGTTAGACAAAAAAGCCACCGTAAGGTGGCTTTTTTATTTTTGAAAATTGATGAAAAATTGGGAGTATTATTCCGTGATTTTTTATTGACTTTAAGTTGTTTTTATTGCACAATGAATTTTCTGTTCCCAACGCTTCCGTTGCTTTCAACCCGAATAAAATACATTCCATTCATCCAGCCATCAATGCTGCTGATTACTTGTGCATCTGTAGTTTGGGTGTGATAAACAATTCTGCCTGCTACATCCATAATGCGTACGGTTGAGTTTTCGGGAAGATTAGCAATGGTTATAAAGTTGTTGGCAGGGTTGGGGAAAACGTTTAGTTGATTAAAGATTTCATTTTCAGCTATATCAACTGAGCCACCGCCTAAAGCAGTTGTATGAAATTTATTGCCGTTTGCCTGACCCCCATCGCTTGCAGCAAACAACTCCCCTGCGTTATTGATAGCTACTGCTCTTATCTTAGTGCTTGAAAGCCCGTTTGCCGAAGAACCTACAAGGCCTAAATCGGAATAGTCAACTGCACTAAAAGCACGAACCCCAAAATTATAATGAGCTGTAAAAATGGTATCGTTGCTGATAAGCAAATCATAATAAACAACCGCTGCATTAGTTCCTACAAAAGTAAATGAAGCACCTGTATCAACAGAGTAATACAAACCATTGGCAGTGCCGGCAGCACCAACGATTGTTCCATCACTTTTTTTAGCAAATCTTGTAACAAATTTGTTTGACCCAAAGCCCGATACGCTTGACCAAGTTGCACCGCCATCGGTTGTTCGTATCACGTTATTGTTGCCGGAGTTTTGCCCCGATACAATAATGGTGTTGCCGTCTTCGGTATAGAGCGACCAAAGTGTTGGCGTTTGTTGCATCCACTGAACGCTTATTATCGTATCAGTAATCTTTGTCCAGTTTGCTCCCTCATCGGTTGACTTATACACGCCACAAACGGTATAGTTGGAGTTGCTGCTTCCAATCATATACAAGTTACCATTGTTGTCTTTCACTATATCATTGTAAACTTTTGCGCCCGAAGGAACAGGAACGGTTGTTACTTCTGTCCATGTATCTCCGTTATCGGTAGATGCGCTTAGTTTTGAACCTGCCGCCAATAGTTTACCTGAATTGGTTTTAATAAAGCGATTAGCACCTGTTGAATGAACATCTGTCCAGTTATCGCCTTTGTCAGTGCTCTTGTAAATTTTTAAACCGCCACCTCCTAAAATGGTGTTGTTATCAACGGAAAAAATGGAGTATCTACTTTCTCCTGTATTTGTTCCGCTATTAATGTCGCGCCATACGTATTGTGCATTTACGCTTGTTGCCAAAGTGAAAATTGCCACTATGACGATTGTTTTTAGTAGATTTTCTTTTTTCATAAAAAATTAATGTTTTGGTTAGGGCAAAAGTCTGCTATTGGCATGAGGCAGGAAATAGTATAGATATACTATACTCTTGTTCATCGCCTATGTAATACATTTGTTCTAACCGAACTCATGAAAAAATCAATACAAATACTTGCGATTGCCCTTGCCATGTTTTTTGGGCAATCCGCCTTTTCTCAGTCCATTCAACAATTGGAGAAGCAATTGTCAAGTGCTAAAGATTCGCTGGAGATAACGGATATTCATTTCAAAATCGGAAAGCAACATTTTAAAGATGCCGACTTTGTAGATGCGCTTGACCATTTTTTTAAAGGGCTGCGGATAGCCGAAAAAATGCAGGATGAGTTTCAGATAGCTTCTGCATGTAATAATATTTCTACTGCTTACATGGAAACGGGCAAGTATGAAGCATCGGAAAAATACGCACAGAAAGCCATTGCGCTTTTCGCCAAACTGAAAGCGAATAAAGAATTGGGAAATGCCTATAACTCGCTGGCGAATACCTATTACATGCAGGAAAAAGATTCTCTTGCTCTGAATTTCTATCAACAATCTATCAAGCATCGTAAAATCGCTAATGATTCTGCAGGATTGTTTGCCGTGTATAAAAATCTTGGAGCCATGTATCACGCTATGGACTATACCCTGAAAAGTATAGAATACATGGAGCAATGTTTGCATTATTTGACCGAAAAAGATGATTCATTGCGATGGTTTTCGGCTTACATGACTTTGGGGGAAGTGTATGTTTACATTGGACAGTTAGAAAAGGGAAAAGCATATCTTGACAAAAGCGCGAAGTATCTGCCTGCTGTGAAAGCATATCACAAATTAGACGATTATCATCATGCCTTGTATCGGTATTATTACAGTAAAGAAGATTATGAGCAAGCGTTTGAAGAATATGTAAAATACGAGGAGTGCAAAGACAGCGTAGAGAATATTGCAAAGAGCAGGCAACTGTTGGAGTTGAACGTGCAGTATGAAACCGAAAAAAAGGAGCAGCAAAATAAAATTCTGCAACAGCAAAATGAATTGAAGCAACTGATTTTGGTGATTGTGATTGTTGTATTTTTTCTGTTTGTTGCAGTTGTGTTGTGGCTTTTCAACCGAAACAATTTGAAGAAAAAACAGAGTGAGTTGTTGATGCTGCAAAATCAGCAGAAAGAAAAAGAGCGCATTGCCCGAGACCTGCACGATAATGTTGGCGGTCAGCTTTCTTATATCATTTATTCGTTGGACGGAATCAATGATGAAGATAAATCAAAACGAAGTGAGGTTACGGAAAGCATTAACCAATCAGTGCGGAGCGTGATTGGCAGCTTGCGCGAAACAATCTGGGCAATCAGTGATGCGAACATTGGTGTGCAGGATTTTTCGGATAAGCTGAAAGTGTTTACGCGGAGTTTGTTTCAGCACAAGAGCGTAAAAATAAATTTCATCGAAAGTGTAAATTCTCATAGGGAACTCAATGCGCTGCTTGGCTTAAACCTTTACCGTATTTGTCAGGAGATTTTGAATAATGCTTTTAAATACGCCAACGCCACCGAAGTGAATATTGATTTAAAAAGCGAAGAAGAAAAACTCACCGTTACAATTTCTGATAATGGTATAGGCTTTGACACTACGCAGCAAAACAATGAACGTTATGGATTGGAAAACATCCGCAAGCGAGCCGCAGAGTTTGGTATTGCGATTAGTTTGGAAAGTGAAGAAGGAAGTGGAACTAAATATGTGTTGATAGTATAAGCATACTATCTTTTTCTATTCAGAATCTGATTTTGTTTTCTCAAGTTTAATAGTATCGCCTTGCTTTGATAGTTCGCTTACATAACCGATGTAGCTCTCTAAGTCTAAAGAGAATTGTGTGTTTTCGTTTATCTTTTGCTTGATATGGAAATACCCGTTTTTATCGGTTGTTATTGCGGGATTGAGCGCAAACTCACTGTTTGAAAAAGCACGGTAGTTTTCAATCCTAACTCCTTCAAGCGGCTTGCCTGTTTCTTTGTCTATCACCACACCACTGCGTTCCGTTTTGGCTGCAAAAACAATTTTGGTTAAATAATCTGTTGTAAGATAAAGTATGGGCAATGCTGCAATTGTTGAAATGAAGATTAGAATTTTGTTTTTCTTTTTAATGCTGTAAAACAAAACTATCAGTATAGCAGCGGCTGCAATAAGTATTAGATAAGGAGGAATGAACATATTATTTGGTTTTTACTTCAATAATAAACGTTGCCACAAGGACAGAATCCACAATAATTGGTTTTTGTTCATAATCTAAAATCTCAGGAACATAAATGCTATCGGACATTGCCCACTCATGCTTATACATTTTCAAAACAGTTTTGCCAATTTTTAATGGAACAAATTCTATCTCTACATTGTAAGACCCTCCGGCACAATCAGGGCAGTCATCACTACTATTGCTACCTGTTTCTTTTATGATGCCTAAGCTATCGGTAAAGCTATAGGTGGTTTCAAACTCGCAGCCCTTACAAGCACCAGTAAAAATCACCAATGTATCGCCTAATTGCACACTGTTTTCAGTTTTTGTGCTCAGAGGTATTCTATTATCAACCACTTTTGGGGTTGAATTGCAAGCGCTTAACGCGGCTATTGCAAGTGCAATGAATAGTCTAACCATACTTTTAGAATGTTTGCTTATTCGATTTTTTTTCCCGTTTTATCTATGTAGAAATTTTTTCCGTTCAGGGTAACTTTCCCTTTGCCGTTAGTAAAGTCTTCTGCCCGCTCGTATTTTGGAGGGATGACTTCTTTGCCTGTTGCATCAATGTATCCCCACTTACCGTTTAATTTTACCCTTGCCATACCGCCTGCAAACTTCACTGCTTCATCATACTTGGGTTCAACAGCTACTCTGCCGAACAATCCTTTAAAACCATACTTGTTGCTAACACTATCTTTGTAAAGAGAAAGTTCTTGCGTTTGCTTGAGCAAGGAGAGATTATTGTTGGTGTTTGTGTTGCCGAAACCCTTAAGTGTTTGAGCGTGTGATTTATTAGTGTCGTTATCTGTTTTAAATGGTTGCTTGCTGAACTGAACACTTCCCTTACCGTCTGCAGTGTATAAAACAGCTCTCGAATTATCGCTGGTTACATGAAATTCGACAAATGTGTTGCTACCCGAAAGCCCATAGCCAAAGGAACCGTTTTTATTTTGTTTGAAGCCAGTTATTGTAAAGCTGCCATATTTACTAATCATCATTTTTGAGCCGGATACGGTAATGGTGATAGGGGTAGCTTCGTAAGTGGCAGCTTGACCTGCTTTTGGTTGCCCGTTTAATGAAGTAAGCTGATAATTAAATGAAGCGTTGATTTCTTTGGGCTTACCCGGAGCGTTACTTGTTGCCGACCCGAGTGATGCAATAAAACTATCCAACCTCTTTTTTAATACTTTGACATCAGCTGCTGAAGTTATCTTAACAGAGATATAACTGAAGATTGGCTTACCCGGCTTTCCGTATTCGACTTTAAAAAAACAAGGGCTTGTCCCTTTACAATTAACTCTTACTGAGCCAAAGTCGCGGCTGTAGTTATCAATCTGAACCTCTCCAAGGTTCTCGGCAGCTATATAAGTAAACTCTCCACTGATTTGATACCATTCTATAATATTACCGTTTAAATGCAGAGGTTTTGTATTGGTATAGTTTGATAAAAATTTATTCAAATCGGCTAATGCTTGTTGTGTTGAACTGGCTCCATTACCGGATTTTTTAAACTCTTCTACGTATTGCTGGTGGAGTTTCTTGTTTTTTTCTTCAACGGCTAAATATGGTGCTCGCAATTTATCTATTGCTTCTTGGGGATATACGAGCTTTTCACCATAGTTTATTTTATACTCGCTCGGTGTGGTTGTTGGCTTGCTCTCAGTGGTAGTTGTTTTTGGAGTAGCAGCTATCGGTTCAGGCGCGGGTATTTGTTTTAAGGATTTTCCCGCTATCAGCGTTTTATCGGCTTTCAGTTCTCTTAAAAAGTTTTCGACTAAGGTTTTCAGTTTAGCATAGTCTGTTCCTGAGGAGGTAATGAAAATAATTCCCTTATTGTGAGCATCTGAACCGGAATAATAAGCGCATTCGCTATCATTTTTACAAGATAATTTGGGGTGCTTTTGGTTATACATTGTTACCTCTCCCAAATCTGCTATGCTCATTTGATAATATGAGCCAAATATCCTGCAAAACACATAACCGTCTTTTACCTCTACGCCCTGATATTTGTCATTCTCATACGTTTTTAAATACTCATTCAGCTTATCCAATGAAGCTTGGTAAGGAAGATTTTTAGTAGTTGCCTGTCCGAAACTATATTGCACAGTGGCAACTAATACCACTATTGTTATTAAAAACAGCTTCCTCATTGTTTTCTCTTTTTTTGGTTTGTAAACGTAGGTTTTATTGCTGTATTGGTAAATAGTATATTTATACTAGGCAACTGTACCGCCAAATTACTCCTTACTTAGTTATAAGTCAACTCTTTTATTCTCAAAAGAAGTGCAGAGCTGGTAAGTGCCAAGATTCTTTTCGAGTTCTGCCTCCGAAAAATCAGTTTTAACCTACAACACCCCTTCCGCTGAACTCCAAAGTCAGACTGCTGAACGGTAAAATCCTTTGCCCGAACTCCTCAGACAAGAACTGCACAGCATAATTATTTGACTGAGGAACTCAGGCAAACGCCTTTACTCTTCAGCGGCTTGCCTGAATAGCTGAGCGGAACTGCTGAACCTCTCAGCGGTTTGCCTTTACTCCGCAGGCAAAGAATTTTAGCATTCAGAAAACGGATTTTTTGCTAAAAAGAGCAGAAAATGGGTGTAAATCCCTGCCCCCTTCTTTCCTTTTGCAGTAAAAGGATTTCTTTTTACTGCTACTATAGACAGGATATTAGGAAAAGAGTGGGACGTGGGGAGGAATGAAAAGGTCGGTTAGCCATAAGTAATTCTTTAACGAAAGACCTCATCAATAATAAATGAGGATTTACAAAATGACAGGCAATACTTTTTTAGGTAATGACTGGCTTGATGGTACAGTTGCCTTATACTATTTACCAATACTTGTCCTAACTTTTAATCGGTTGCAAAATTCTGAACATAATGAAACATACTGCCTCCGTCATATCCATAACAGCCTACATATTTCCAGTTTGGGTCCAGCATATTGTAGCGATGCCCTCTGCTGCTGATACCATCGTCTATCAATAGTTGAATGACTAAAACTCTCGCACTTTTTTCCCCTCCAACAATATTTTCGTTGCCTTTTATATTGTTACATGCTTCAGCTATTCTTTCCAAAGGGCTTGAGCCGTCAGAGCCCGTGTGGGCGGTGAAACCTCTTTTCTTACAATCTTCTCCGTGCTTTTTAGCGGCTTCATAAACACATTGTTTGGGGTAAAGCAGTTGCGCGGGTTTTATAGTTTTAAGTTCCTCTATCAGTTCTACACTCGCATTGTATTTTGCCTTTGATAAGCCGCCAGATAACTTGGCTTCATCTGCTAAATGTTTACTTATAATGTCTGCATACACCGAAGGATGTTGACGCACAAAATTGATTTCTTTAATCATCTCCTTATCCATTGCAGTCAGTCCTTTTTCATTAGCAGCTGTATTTATCTTCTTCAAATCAACTTTTGAACTGTCTATGGCTCCCTTAAATTCAAACGGGTATCTTTTCTGAGGTTCACAGGTTTTACCCCACGAATAGGCATGTCCTTTTTCGTCAATATAAAATCCGAAGTAAACATCAGCTTCATTTAGCAGATGAACATAAAAATCACATACAAAGTAAAGGGATTCTTTAGCTGAAAAACCGCTACCGTTTCCATTGGTTGAGCCACACATTTTATTTGTCCCTTTGTATTCGGGATTTAAAGTGCCATACACTACTTGTTTGCAATTTCGCGCAAGCTCATCATCCCATATTACATTTTTTACTAGCGATGATTTTTCTAACAGGGGTATCAACTTAGGTTCGTAGTTAGCGATACTTGTTTTGTGCTTTAACAAAAAAGTTTCAGGGTTAGTTCTTGCTTCATTGATAAGGTCAAAAATTTCTTTTGCTTTTCCGGTAGCTTGTTGTGCAGAAGCAATTAGTGTGTAAATCGATAATATGCAGAGTATGAGGAATGTTTTTGCTTTCATTGTTAGTCAGATAATCAAGCTTTCGGTTTCTTTTTTCTTTACGAAACTATGTCAATACTACAGAATGTTATTTGTCAAAAATCTACGTTAGATATAGTATAAACATACTATTTTCCACTTGTGCTTTCACGCATAACTTTGACACAAAATTGAACCATGATTTACATTGTTATTGTTGACGATAAAAAATCTATCAGCCAAACATTGCGCGATAAACTCGGTCATTTCCCGAATTTTGAAGTGCTGTTTACTGCTGAAAACGGCAAAGATTTTTTAGAGAAAATGAAAGAGGCACGCAATGCAGTTGAACCCGATGTAGTGCTGATGGATATTGACATGCCTTTGATGAACGGTATAGAAGCTGTTGCCGAAGGCAAGCTGCGCTTTTTGAAAACACGCTACCTGATGCTCACTATTTTTGATGAGGATGAAAAAATATTTAATGCTATAAAAGCAGGCGCAGATGGCTACTTGCTAAAAGACGAACCCGTTGAAAGAATAAAAGAAGCTATCATCAACCTGCTGAATGATGAGGGTGCGCCTATGTCGCCCGGTATTGCACGTAAAGTTTTGAATTTGCTCACAAACCCGAAAAAGGATTTCAGCGAAAAAGAAACGCAGCATAAGGAAAATGAATACAACCTGACCGATAAGGAAAAGGAAATTCTCACGCTGTTGGTTGATGGACTGGAGTATAAAGAAATAGGATCCAAACTGAGTATTAGCCCAAATACTGTGCGTAACCACATCACTAAAATTTATCGGAAACTGCACGTAACCTCACGTATGCAGGCGGTGAAAGTGGTAAGGAAGACTTGATGTTAGATAAAGCCCAAAAGATTATTTGGTGTTCATCAATGTTTCAATCTCATCGGCTTCAATTGGGATGTTCGCCATTAAATCTATTGGCTTATCTTTTGTAACGAGAATATTATTTTCTATGCGAATGCCAATTTTTTCTTCACGAATGTAAATGCCAGGTTCGCAGGTTAGTACGGCTCCGGCTTGTATTTTGTGATAGCGACTGCCCACATCGTGTGTGTTTAAGCCAAGAAAATGAGCGGTGCCATGAGGGAAGTACTTTTTGAACAATGGATGTTTTTTGTCCTGATTTTTTATGTCTGCGGTTTTCAGTAGTTTAAGCTTGACTAATTCAGCTTCCATCAACTCTCCGATATGTTTATTGAAATCAAAAAGGTTGATGCCGGGTTTCATCAAATCGCGAGCAGCGTTGTGAATGCGCAAAACGGCATTGTAAACTTCTTTTTGGCGCTTGGTAAATTTTCCGTTTACAGGAATAGTGCGAGTTAAATCCGAACAGTAATTTGCGTATTCTGCTGCACAATCCATCAGCAGTAAATCGCCATTTTTGCATGGCGCATTATTGGCATTGTAATGCAAAAAGCAAGCATTTTCTCCGCTGGCAACTATGGGCTCGTAAGCGTGGCGGGTGGCACGGTTACGTATGTACTCGTGAGTGAGTTCGGCTTCTACTTCGTATTCAAATACACCTGGTTTTACAAATTTAAGTGCGCGCAAAAAACCAAGTCGAGTGATTTCGATTGCGCGGTTCATTAATCCAATCTCTAAGGTTGATTTGCGCATTCTCAATTCGGCCATTATTGGCGCTAAGCGTTCGTAGCGATGCAATGGAAATGCCTCGCGGATGCGTTGTGCAAACTTGCCTTCGTAAGTATCTATTTTCCATGCAGCCCGGTCGTGTTCGTTGGTATTCAAAAAAACATGGTCGGCAAGATGCATCATGGCAAACAAAGTGCCGAACACTTCGCTGCTCCAGCGCACTTCGGCAATGCCCGAAATGCGTTGGGCTTCGGCTTTGGTAAGTTTTTTTCCTTCCCAAGTTTCTAAATGCTCGTTTGGTTGGCGAATGAATAATATCTCGCGTTGCTCTGCCACAGGTGCATCGGGAAACAGTAATACGAATGTTTCTTCTTGGTCAATTCCTGTAAGGTAAAACAAGTCTGGGTTTTGCCTCCATTTATATGTTGCATCTGCACTATCGGGCATGGCAACATTGCTAGTAAGTACAGCAAGGCTATTCTTCTTTAGTTCTTTTACTAAATTCTTTCTGTTTAGCTTAAAAAGCTCGGGATTTATTGCATCGTATCGCATAATGCGAATGTATATTTTTATCGCTCAGTAAATGTATTGAGCAACAAAAATTGTAGAAAACTAACTGCCACCAACCACGGGTTATCTTAACCCTTTGCGCCAGTCCACTTTTTCGTTTACTATTTGCTGCAAACGTTCTATACTGATGCGTTCTTGCTGCATGGTGTCGCGGTCGCGAAGTGTAACGGTTTGATCCTCTAATGTTTGATGATCAACAGTTACGCAGAAAGGAGTTCCCAATGCATCCTGCCTGCGATAACGTTTGCCAATAGAATCTTTTTCGTCATAAAAACATTTATGGTCGAATTTCAATACGTCAAATATTTCGCGCGCTTTTTCTGGCAAGCCATCTTTTTTTAGCAAAGGCAGAACCGCAATTTTTATTGGAGATAGAAATGCCGGCAAACGTAACACTGTGCGCTCGCTGCCGTCTTCCAGTTTTTCATTTTCAAAGCCATTGCAAATCAAAGCAAGGAAAGTGCGGTTTAAGCCAACCGATGTTTCTACTACATACGGCACATAGCTTTGATTCAATTCATTATCGAAGTATTGTAGCTTTTTGCCCGAAAGATTTTGGTGCTGTGTTAAGTCGAAATCGGTGCGCGAGTGAATGCCTTCAATTTCTTTTAAGCCAAATGGAAACTGAAACTGAATATCTACTGCGGCATTAGCGTAGTGAGCTAATTTTAAATGATCGTAAAACTTCAATTTGTTTTCGGCAAAACCCAAACTTTTGTGCCATTTCATGCGGCTTTCTTTCCATTTTTCGTACCACTCCATTTCGGTGCCGGGGCGTACAAAAAACTGCATTTCCATTTGTTCAAATTCGCGTGTGCGAAAAATAAACTGGCGCGCCACAATTTCGTTGCGAAATGCTTTTCCTATTTGTGCAATGCCAAATGGTATGCGCTGGCGCGAAGTGTTTAATACATTAAGGAAGTTTACGAAAATACCTTGTGCAGTTTCGGGGCGCAGGTAAATTGTTCCGGCTTCATCGGCTACGCTGCCTACTTCGGTAGAAAACATGAGGTTGAACTGGCGCACGTCCGTCCAGTTTTTGCTGCCGCTGATGGGGCAGGCAATTTCAAGGTCAATGATAATTTGCTTTAAATCATCCAGGTTATTTGCCTCTAAAGCAGTTTTGAAGCGGGTTTCGATGGCGGTGAGTTTCTCTTTATTGCGCAATACATTGGGGTTGGTTTGCACAAACATGGCGCGGTCGAAAGTTTCGCCAAACTTTTTAGCGGCTTTTTCTACCTCTTTCTCAATCTTATCTTCAATTTTTGCCATTGCATCTTCAATCAACACATCGGCACGATAGCGTTTTTTACTATCCTTATTATCAATCAGCGGATCCATGAAAGCATCTACGTGTCCGCTGGCTTTCCATGTTTTTGGGTGCATAAAAATGGCAGCATCAATGCCTACGATGTTTTCGTTTAGCTGCACCATGCTTTTCCACCAATATTGCTGTAAGTTGTTTTTTAACTCGATGCCGTATGGGCCGTAATCATACACCGCGCCTAAGCCTTCATAAATTTCGGACGATGGGAAAATAAAACCGTATTCTTTGCAATGCGAAATGATTTCCTGAAACAGGTTTGGTGCGTTTTCTTTACTCATGGAGCGCGAAAATAAAATAATTGATGACTGAAACAGGGATGCAAAAGCTACCAAACCAGAAAAAATGCATAGAAAACCCCTCAATAAAAGAATTAGGAGGATTGTTGTTTTAATAAATGAAAATGCTATATTTGCGCTCCTTTTTTGAAGGATAAAGACAAAAACTAATATTTTATGAATCCGATATTGAAAGACGTTGCCGACACATTTTTTGCTGAAGCAAAGAAACATCCGGAGTTTAAAGCTGGCGATAACATTACTGTTTCGTACAAAATTACTGAGGGCGCAAAAGAGCGTATTCAGGAGTTTCGCGGTGATGTGATTCAAGTGCGTGGCGAAGGCACAACCAAATCTTTCACAGTTCGTAAATTATCGAACGGTGTGGGTGTGGAGCGTGTTTTTCCGCTTTACTCGCCATTTGTAGATAGTATCACAGTTAATAAATCGGGTAAAGTGCGCAGAGCAAAATTATTCTACCAACGCGACCGTAAAGGTAAAGCATCTCGTATTCAAGAGAAGCGTAGCGTAGTTGCCGAAAAAGCTGCTTAATATTATTAGAACCTATTTCCTAAAAGGGCTGTTTCTAACGAAACAGCCCTTTTTTTGTTCGGTAAACAGCAGAATTTACATTGGCAGTATGTGCCATGTAATTGAGTTTAGTACTTTTTTATAAGTAATCGTTACTGTTTGTTTTGAAATACTGCCATTTATAGTTCAATTAGTGGCGTGCAAAACCAGTCGGCAAAACTTACTTCTATCTTTAATTATTGTGTGGCAAATGGCTTTCCTTTCGCTTTTTACAGGTTGCCTCAACAAGAATCTGTTTATGTAGTTGCGCAATTTTCTACCAAGTTGAATGTAATTACGAGTTTCAGTGAAATATTAAGCGAAGAAGGCTTTGTGGTGGCTCCGTTTCAGCCCGATGAAAACACACCATTGATATTTATAAAACCTGACCTTTTTGGCAAGGTACAAGATGTTGATTGGAATGAAAATTCGCAAGGAGAAGTGAGTTATTCGGTGAAAAGGAAAGTGCGCGTGATGTCGAAAAAAGCTTTTAGGCTTTATGTAGAAAGGGCGAAAAGGAAGATAAAAAAAGAGCACTTTGAAAAAATTGTAACAGCTCGTACAGTTAAGGTTGAGAAACCCGAGGGTTTTCATCCGGTAAAGTTTTTTAAAAAAGTGTGTGGTCAGTATGAATGGAGTTTTGTGAGTTGTGTTTTTTTACCGGGTATGGGCACTTGGGTTGGCGCTTCGCCCGAGCTTTTGCTTGGGTTTGAAAAAGGCGTTTTTAATACCTATTCGCTTGCCGGAACGCAAACAACAAAAGGCAAGAAAAAAGGCAAGGTGAATTGGGGCGAAAAGGAAAAACGCGAGCAGGAAATTGTAAGCAATTACATCAAAGAAATTGTTCAGAAACATCCGCAGGTAAAACTGACGCTGATAGGGCCAGAGACCGTTGCTGCGGGCAATATTATGCACCTTCGCACAACATTTATCATAGAAAATATACCTCATTTTTATTGGACTGAATTGGTTGAAGCATTGCATCCTACACCTGCCGTTGGTGGCCTGCCCAAGCAAGGTGCAATAGAATTTATCTTGCTGCACGAAAAACAAAATCGAGCATATTACTCAGGGTTTCTGGGGCCTGTGAATTTGAATGACAAGATTGATTTATTTGTAAACCTACGTTGTATGGAAGTTCAGAATAAAAATGTTTTGCTGCATGTAGGTTGTGGCATTACCGAAGCCAGCGATAGCGAGAAAGAATGGGAAGAAACCAAACTAAAATCGCAGACTTTACTAAAGTTGGTGAAGTAGTTTATTGTTTTCGACATCGAATATTTTAAACAGATAGATTTTTAATTCAGAAGTAATTTTTTTTTGCACTCCATGACAAATGTTGTTTTTGGCAACTATAATTTCAAACAAAAAGTAGTGAACGATACACATCATATTTTTGATGTAGTACGTGGTAAGTTTGTTGTGCTTACGCCCGAAGAATGGGTGCGGCAACATGTTATTCATTATCTTATTATTGAAAAAAAATACCCGAAGCCATTGCTTGCTGTTGAAAAGCAAATTCTATTAAATGGTTTGCGTAAACGTTGCGATGTGGTGGCTTATAACCGCGATGCAAAACCTTTTCTATTAGTAGAGTGTAAGGCTCATGACGTGCCTTTGAATAACGATGTATTGATGCAAATTCTGCAATACAACCAAAAATTGAATGTTCCATTTTTGTGGGTAAGCAATGGAACCGAAAATTTTTGTTTTGATACACAACAAGGCGGCTTGATGTTAACCGAATTGCCAGCTTTTGTTAGCGCTCCATAGATGGGAAATGCAGTAACGAAACAGAACTTATATTTTGGCTTTTACCAACTCAAGAATCTTTTGTTCTTTTTCAAGCGAGTTGATTAGTATTTGTTCTGCTTTTGCTGTAATTGCATGCTTAAAGTTTTCGTCTTTTAAGCTACCGGCATTGATGAGCACATTCAAGTATGCGCCATATACAGCTGTGCGCGAACAAAGTGCTCCTACACCTGCATCGCTTATCGAATTTGGATTACCTTCTTTTGCCATTGCTTCAATAACATCAAATGATTGATGCGCCAATTCCATTACTCGAAATGGAATTTCGGTGGCATGTTTTGTTGCAGCTTGTATTGCTGCGGTGCGCATATTTTTTTCCTCATCTGTGTTTTTTGGCAGTCCAAAAGCATTCATTATTGCATTGAATGCTTGGGTGTCTTCATCTACCAGTTTTAGTAGTGCCGATTTTATTTCTTGCCCTTTTTGCGCCCAATGGCTAAACTCTTGCCAACGGTTGTCCCAGCCTTTTTTGTGCGATGAAAGATTGGCAACCATTGCGCCAAGGCTTACGCCAAGTGCACCCACGTATGCCGCTACCGACCCGCCACCGGGTGCAGGGCTTTCGCTTGCCGTTTGGTTGGCAAAGGCGGTAAGAGTTTTGTTTACAAGCGATTGCGACATTTCATCTTCAAGCACATATTCAATGATGCGCTTGTGTGGCTCAAATGGTGCTAACTCATCTAAGCCCATACTTTTTATTGCAATGCGAATCAGTTCTTCATCGCCTACGCCTGTGCTGCGTTGTTGTTTTTCTAAAAAATACTTACCTGCATCCAGTAAAGATTGCAAGGGAATCAAGCCGATTAGTTCAGAGCCTGTAATGCGCATACCTCGTTGATATGCACTTTTTACGCAGGCATCAAAGGCAATGTGAATGGGAGTGTCGTTAATATTTGTAAGATTCATTGAAACTTGTGCCAGTCCGTATTCTTCGATATACCAACCAATGGCTTTTACCGATTTGCACCAACCGGGTTGTTGTGTTTCTGAGCCGTTTTCATCTTTTATTTTACGACCTTGTTCGCGGATGTCGAAGGCTACTGAATTGGCTCTGCGAACAGAGGTGGTATTCAAATTTGCGTTGTAGGCAATTAAAATATTGCGAGCTCCTGTAATAAGATTGCCGCTGCGTTCATTAAAAACAGCATTGCCGAAATCGGGTTGCCATTCGGGTAGCTTTATCTTGTCTTTTATACCTTCATATTCTCCGGCTCGTACGTGCGCAAGATTACTGCGATGCGTGGCCGTAGCTGCATATTCATATAGATAAACAGGAATACTTAGTTCTTCGGCTACGCGCTTGCCCAATTTTTTTGCGCAAGCAATACAATCCTCGATAGTTGCATTGGCTATTGGTATAAATGGACACACATCTGTTGCGCCCGAGCGCGGATGCTCGCCATGATGGTGGCGCATATCAATTAGTTCGGTCGCTTTTTTTATTGCTTGAAATGCTGCTTCTACAATAGCGTTTTCATCGCCTGCAAAAGTAACAACCGTGCGGTTTGTAGCCGCACCCATATCTACATGAAGCAGTTTTGCGCCATCTACATTTTCAATGGCATCGGTAATTTGTTTTATAATGTTTGCATTGCGTCCTTCACTAAAGTTTGGCACACATTCGATAATCTTCTTCATAGAAAGTATTTTGCGCAGCAAAGAGAACAAAAAACATGAATGAAAAACTGAAAGCATTTGAACGTATATTGAAAATTATGAACGAGCTGCGTGAGCAATGCCCATGGGATAAAAAACAAACTATGGAAACCCTGCGACCGCTTACAATTGAAGAGGTGTACGAATTGCACGAAGCAATAGCCGCCAACAATATGAAAGATGTGAAAGAGGAATTGGGCGATATTCTTTTACATATTGTTTTTTATTCGAAAATAGGGGAGGAAAATGGCGCGTTTAATGTGGCAGATGTTATCAATTCGCTGTGCGAAAAATTGATTCATAGACATCCGCATATTTATGGAGATGTGAAAGTGCAGAATGAAGATGAAGTAAAAGCGAACTGGGAAAAGTTGAAGTTGAAGGAAGGGAAAAAAAGTGTATTGCAAGGTGTGCCAAAGTCGCTGCCTGCATTGCCAAAAGCGCAGCGGATACAAGATAAGGCGCGCATGGTTGGGTTCGATTGGGAAAACAAAACACAAGTTTGGGAGAAAGTAAAAGAAGAAGTGGAAGAGCTGAAAGAGGTAGTAGATAGAAATGATAATGTGGAGATAGAAAAGGAGTTTGGCGATGTGCTTTTTTCATTAGTAAACTACGCCAGATTTATTGGCATAAACCCCGAGGCTGCTTTAGAAAAAACCAATGCTAAGTTTATTCACCGCTTTCAGTACATGGAAGAGAAGGCTTTGGCCGAAGGTAGAGAGTTGAACAGTATGACATTGACCGAAATGGATGAATGGTGGACGGAGGCAAAGCGCAAAGAAGGTAAGTAGGGTCAGAAGTTATTTTCTTACTTTTTAAACTTAATAATTTCTTAACATTGATAGTGCTACTATTGCGCGACAAAATTGAACACAATTAACATTCAAAGTTTATGTGGATAGATAAAGTACTTACATTCTTTGTTCCGAAAGACAAAAAATTCTTCGCCCTTTTTGCCAAAGGTTCTGCCAATTTAGTTGAAATTTCAAAAGCGCTTAGCGAGTTCGTGAACTCGCACTCGCCCGAAAAAAGACAAGAATTGATGAAGAAGATTTATGATTTGGAACATGTTGGCGATAATGTTACTCACGAAATTCTTACAGAGCTTTCTACAAATTTCATCACTCCATTCGATAGAGAAGATATTCATTATCTCGCTACTTCGTTAGATGATGTTGCTGATTTTGTTTACGGTGCAGCAAAGCGTATTCAGTTGTATCGTTTAGAAGAAATGACCGAGCCAATTCGTAAACTGGCAGAAATTATTGAGAAATCGGCCAACGAAATCAATGTTGCAATTTACGATTTGCGCAGTATGGATAATATTGTGCGAATAAAAGAAGCTTGTGTTCGTGTAAACAGTTTAGAGAATCATGCAGATGATGTTTACCACACAGCAATTGGCGATTTGTTTGAGCGCGAAGCCGATGCCAAAAAAATTATCATGTATCAAGATATTCTTGCAACGCTCGAAACTGCTACCGACAAGTGCGAAGATGTTGCTAACGTGATTGAAACTATTTTAGTGAAGAACTCATAAATTAAGCAATGACTTTTCTAATCATCATTGTCAGTATTGCGATTCTCTTTGATTTTATCAATGGCTTTCACGACTCGGCAAATTCAATTGCAACTGTTGTATCTACAAGAGTATTAACGCCATTTCAGGCAGTTGCTTGGGCTGCTTTTTTCAATTTTCTTGCATTCTTCTTTTTTACCGATCATGGTGTTGCCGATACTATTAAAAAAATGGTGCGTGCAGATGTGGTTACCGAAGCTGTGTTGTTTGGCGGGTTGATAGGAGCTATAATTTGGAATTTGCTTACTTGGTGGTGGGGCATTCCTTCTTCTTCCTCTCATGCTTTGTTGGGTGGTTTTACGGGGGCGGCCTTTGCTAAGGCTGGTGTTGATGCCATCAACATGGATAAACTTTCAACCACCTTGCTTTTTATTCCGCTTGCTCCGCTAATTGGTATGTTGGCTTCGTACATCATTTCCATTTTGGTTTTAAATCTTACCAAAAATCTTCCCGCTGCAAGGGTTGATAAGTATTTCAGAAGATTGCAATTGGTATCAAGTGCTTTGTTTTCGTTGGGGCATGGTGGCAACGATGCGCAAAAAACAATGGGCATTATCTGGGCTGCGTTGGCTGTTCATGGCATTGTGCATCCGGGCGATACTTTGCCAAGTTGGGTAGCATTGGCTTGTTACACAGCAATGGGTTTGGGCACTTTGTTTGGCGGTTGGCGCATTGTAAAAACTATGGGTCAAAAACTTGCAAAACTCAAGCCATTTGAAGGGTTCTGTGCCGAAACCGCTGGTGCTATCACACTTTTTGGGGTTACTGGATTACACATTCCGGTAAGCACTACACATACTATAACCGGTGCAATTATGGGTACAGGTATGACCAAACGCCTAAGTGCAGTGCGATGGGGTGTGGCAGGCAACATTATGTTTGCTTGGGTAATCACTATTCCTGCATCGGCTTTTATGGGTGCAGTAACACTTTGGGCTTTAAATTTTTTCGGTCTGTAAAAGCAAATCTTGGCAACAAGCTATTTGCTTGCCGTTAATGTCATAATCTTTTCGTGAATATCTTTTACTTGTTGTGCAAGGCTCATCAAGTCATTGTTTGATATCACATAATCGGCAAGTTTTGCTTTCTCGGCTTCTGGAATCTGAGCATTGATTCTTGCGCGCACTTGCGCCTCTGTTGCGCCATCGCGCGCCATTACGCGTTTTATTCTTTCAGTTTCGGGTGCAGTAACAACAATCAATTTGTCTAGCAATTTGTAGCTTCCTGTTTCTACTAAAAGTGCAGCCTCGCGCAATGAATAGCTGTAGTTGTTTCGTGCTAAAATATCATTCCACGAATCGCTGTCTGCCGCCACTGCCGGGTGAACCAGCGCATTTAATACAGCTAACTTTTCTTCGTTGTTAAATACCACTCCTGCAAGGTAAACTCTATTTAATGAACCATCTGCTTGATAAGACGCTGCTCCAAATGTTGCGGTAATTTCTGACCGCAGTTTTGTGTCATCTTCCATCAATTCTTTTGCGCGCTTATCGGCATAATACACAGGCACTCCAAGTTTTTCAAACAACTGACAAGCGGTTGTTTTACCACTGCCTATTCCTCCTGTAATTCCAATTTTCAGCATATATTTTTATTGTAGTGTAGGGTCTAATTGCTTTGCTCTTTGCAAATGCTGGTTTGCGGTGGCTTCGTTGCCCAAAGTGCGGTAGGTAATGCCTAAATAATAATGTGCACGGGCATTGTTTGGATTGATAGAAAGCACAGTGTTGAAGTTTTTAATGGCTTCATCAAAGCGTTTAGCCATGCCGTTAATGCTGCCCAAATTCATCCATCCGTCTTCATATCTTGGATTTAGTTTTACCACTCTCTCATATAGCTTTAACGCTTCTTCTGGTTTTCCGGTTTGAAACAATGAGCTGCCAAGATTATTGAGCGTGATAATGTCGTTTGGATTATGCTCTAAAGCCTTCTTTGAATAGACTACAGCATTGGGATAATCGGCAATTTTGTAGTAACCAACCGATAGCTGCGACAGAGCCTCGCTGTACGAGGGATAAATGCGCAACGATTCTTTTAATAATGCAATTCCTTGTTCAAAAAGCTGCTTGCGTTTTACTTCGTTTTTTTCGTTTGGAGCTGTGTTTTTTATTATTTCATTTCCAAGATAATAGTGTGCGCGAGTGCTTTCTTTTAAGCGTTCCAAATCGGTGGAATAAAGTGTGAAATTGTCTTTCCAAGCAGGGTTGCGCGCAATGGTTTTAATGCTAAACAAGAAAGCGATAATGCAACATACAATCAATGAAACCTTGTTTGCCGAAAATAAACCCGATAGGCTTGAAATATTGGCACTTGAAACATTTTCTTTGAAAATTTTAGTTAGGCCATAAGCCGCCATCAAACAAATGGCAAGCGATGGGAAGTATAGTAAACGCTCGGCCATGCCCACGCCAATTTTTAAAAACACATTGCTGAAAAGTGAAATGCTGATAAGGTAAAAAAATATGCAAATGGCAAAGAAATTTTTGTCTTTAATTTTTACTAAAGCATACACTCCGGCTGCCGCGTGAGCAGCAAACGATAGAAGAAATACAACATCAGAAAATGATGCCGCAGGAATTTTGTTATAAGAATAATCGTAAAGCAAAGGGTGTGGCAATACAAATAATTTTAGATATAAGCCAAGCACCTTCACTGCGGTTGCAAACTGTGTAAAAAAATCGGGCGATTGAATAATGAAATTATCTAAAACCGTTAATGAAGTATCGGTAAGTTTTCCGCCCAATACATTATATCTGATTATCAAAAATATGAATGTAGCTGCAAGGTGTGGCAACACGAGCAACGCTGCTCTTTTTAACGATACATTTTTAAAGCCCCAAAGTAAAAGTGGAAACCCCGCAAGCATTGTAATGCCCGATTCCTTGCTCAGTAAACCGATGAAAAAGAACAATGCAGATAATGCAATCTCAATTGCCGGAAAACTTTGAAGTTTGTTTTGCTTGTCTGTTGCCTTTAATAAAAAAGTGAGTGAGCAAAGTGTAAACAGCAACGAAAGAATTTCATCGCGGCTTTTGATGTTTGCTACTACTTCTGTATGCACCGGATGCACTACAAAAAGCAAGGTGGCAAGCAAAGGAATGGCAATGGTGTAAGCTGAAAGTAACTTGCGTAAAACACTAAAAAGTAAGAATGCGGTTAATGCATACAAAAGTACATTCACCCAATGATGCATAGATGGATTGTCGGGCGAAATTTCCCATTCGGTTGCAAACATTGCCAGCGACAACGGGCGATATAAACCGTCTTCTAAATTCAGATAGCCATAGCGATAAGAAGTTTTAAAAATAGTTGGTATGGCACTACTGCCTTGCATTACCACATTGTTTTCGCGAATCACACTAAAATCGTCCAACGCAAACCCGTGGTTCAGAGTGTTGAAATACAATACAAAAGCCACAGTCGCAACCATCAACCCAAGCATCATTTCAAACGATTTGTTGTTTGATTGCTTTGGAGTGGCTTTGGGTGGGTTTTGTTTTTGCTGTTTTGTTTTTGCCATTTGGCAAAGAAGCAGGCTTTGCTCGAAAAATGGAATTTTCTAACAAAGACATTTTACACATTTCTATTGTTTGCACCTCAAGGTTTTTAAAAAATGACTTTGGTGTATTCTGCTTTGTTGAGAATCAATAACAAAGAAGTAAGTAACAATTATTGTATATGTAGAAATGGAGTTGTGGAAATTAAGCAAGGTTTTGAACTTGAAGAAAATACATTTTGATTGTATTGCTAAAAAATTACTTTTGAAAATCTTAAAGTATGACAACCAAAAGTTCAGTTGCTACCTCTTTAAGAAAGTAAAATCCACTTGGTGCAATAGAAAGTGATGTTGAAGTTCCCCGTATTTTGTTGAAAGAAATTATGTTTATTATACTTTTTGCATGAAGAAATTTATACTCGCCTTAACCGTATCATTATCGTTTTCTTTAGTTTTCGCACAAAACAATGTTGGTATAGGCACACCCAATCCTGCCCCTTCGTCTATCTTAGATTTAAGTGCTACCGATAAAGGATTTTTGATTCCCCGTGTAACCACAGCGCAAAGAACAGCCATTTCAACTCCTGCAAATGGGTTGATGGTTTATGATACGGATGTGCAGTGCATTTTCTTTTATAATAGTGTAACGAGCATTTGGGTTTCGTTGTGTCAAGCTGGTGGCGGAAATGGCCCAACAGGTGCTACTGGTGCTCAAGGAGTAGCCGGAGCAAATGGCGTTGATGGCGCAACCGGGCCAATTGGAGCAAATGGAATTGATGGTGTAACTGGGCCAACAGGTCTCGCAGGTACGCCAGGGGTAACAGGTCCTCCGGGACCAACCGGAGCTACAGGCATTGCAGGTATTGGTATTGTAAACATTGTTGATAATGGCAACGGAACTTTCACTTTTGAATTGAGCGATGGAACATTGATACCAACAACTACCGATTTAAGAGGCGCAACAGGCGCAACGGGTTTAGATGGCACAAACGGCACAAATGGAATTGATGGTGCAACAGGCGCAACGGGTTTAGATGGCACAAACGGCACAAATGGAATTGATGGCGCAACAGGCGCAACAGGACAAAACGGAACGAATGGAACCAACGGAATTGATGGAGTAACAGGTGCAACGGGACAAAACGGAACGAATGGCACAAATGGAGTTGATGGCGCAACAGGCGCAACAGGACAAAACGGAACGAATGGAAC
>Ga0209573_1000824_pt1 | contig 55849 bp, 54 predicted proteins | sample TNRBio252014_DNA_FD_185870 | JGI IMG/M metagenome (GOLD analysis project Ga0209573, IMG submission 185870) | Wastewater treatment Type I Accumulibacter community from EBPR Bioreactor in Madison, WI, USA - TNR Reactor_6/25/2014_ DNA (SPAdes)... | ecosystem: Engineered > Bioreactor > EBPR >...
CCGGTGCGCGAGCGCTCCAATCTCGTTCTCCAGGCCTTCCGCATGCTGTTGAAGGAATCTGTGCCACTCATCGGCGTCGGCGGCATTCTGAATGGTGCTGACGCGGTGGAGAAAATGAAGGCAGGAGCCGCATTGGTGCAGGTTTACAGCGGACTCGTTTATCGCGGCCCTGGTTTGGTGCGGGAAATCTTGGGACAGGTCAAGTAGTCAAGGATTCGTCAAGGTCTGGTCAAGACGCACGCCATCACCTCTTGCCCACCTTGACTGCGCAGCCTTGACCGCCTTGACGCTTCTCTCATCCCTGCCAAACTCGCACACATGGAAACACTCCCCAAAATTTACGAAAAACAGCCTGTCGGACTCGAACTGCCAGCCGGAGACCACTGGTGGTGCGCCTGCGGCCTGAGCGGCCACCAGCCCATGTGCGACGGCGGCCACAAGGGCACCGGATTCGGCCCGAAGAAGTTCAACCTGCCCGAGGCCAAGAAAGTCTGGCTGTGCAACTGCAAGCACAGCAAGAACCCGCCCTTCTGCGACGGCTCGCACAAGGCGCTCTAAACACAGCCTCACTGGCACACAATCACACAGAACGCGTCGTGATGGGAATATCCCGCACGACGCGTTCTCTCATCCGCACTTCAAGCCCTCTGACATGAGTTTCCGATCCTTCCCCGTCGCCCTTGGCCTTTTGCTGGCCGCCGTTTCATTGAATGCGCAGTCCATCGGCCTGCCGGGCCTGGATGACGGGCCGAAGACGCAGGTCAGCGCCTCATTGCACTCGGAGGTCAGTGCTGCCGCGCCGGGAGAGGCGTTTCGCGTGGCGGTGAAACTGGTGCATATCCCAGGCTCTCACACTTACGGCAAGGTTCTGCCGCCGGAGATCATCGGCAAGCCCACCAAGCTGATCTGGACGCTGCCGGAAGGCTGGAAGATGGAAGAGATGCCCTGGCCCGCCGTCCATCCTTTCAAAGGACTCGATGGAGCGCCCAGTGAGGGCTATGACGGCACGGTTTATCTGCCTGCGAAGATCATTCCACCTGCCAATGCAACCATCGGCTCGATCTCGGAACTTCAGGTGAAAGTGGACGCGCTGGTGTGCGATGACAAAAGCTGCCTGCCCTTTAAGCAGGAGGCCAAAATCAGCCTCACGCTTGCTGCCGCAGCCCAGGTCGATCCGGAACAAGCCGCGATCTTTGACAAGCTGCCAGCCTTGGAGAAAACGACCGCCAAAACAACCAGCGGCGAAGCAACTGCAGCAGCAGTGCCTCCGACCTTTCTCTTCATCATGTTCTCCGCCTTTGTGGGCGGTTTGATCCTGAACATCATGCCCTGTGTGTTTCCCGTGCTCGGCATCAAGGTCGTGGGTGTCGTGCAGCAGGCAGGAGAAGACCGCAAGCAAGTCGTGCTGCACGGCCTCGTGTACACGCTGGGCGTCCTGGTCATGTTTTGGGCGCTGGGCGGCCTCGTCGTCGCGCTGGGCAAAGGCTGGGGCTTTCAGCTTCAGTCCGCCGGGTTCAATTACGCCCTGGCAGCGTTCTTCCTCATCTTCGGCCTGAACATGGCCGGTGTGTTTGAGATCGGCGCGTCCGCCATCGGTGTGGGCGCGAATTTGCAGGCCAAGCACGGGCTGGGCGGCTCGTTTTTCTCCGGCCTGCTGGCCACGGTGGTCGCCACGCCATGCTCCGCGCCGTTTCTCGGCACTGCGCTCGGCTTCGCGGTGAAACTGCCCGCGCCGCAGGCCATGCTGCTGTTCAGTTTGATCGGCCTCGGCCTGGCCAGCCCGTTCCTGCTGCTCTCGGCGTTTCCCAAGCTCGTCTCCGTGCTGCCCAGGCCCGGCGCGTGGATGGAAAGCTTCAAGCAGGGCATGTCCTTCCTGCTGTTCGGCACCGTCTGCTACATGCTGTGGGTGCTGACCGGCATGATCGAGGGACTGCCGATGCTCTGGCTCATGCTCAGCCTGGTGCTGGTGGGTCTCGGCTGCTGGATCTACGGCCGCTGGTCGCTGCCACACAAGCCAGCCCGCACACGTCTCATCGCTGTGCTGCTGGCGCTGGCGGCGATTGGGGGCGGCTTGTGGCTCGGCTGGCCGCACATCGAAAAACAACCCGCCGGAGCGCATGGCGCGAAGTTTGAAAACGGCCTGCTGTGGGAGCCGTGGTCCGAAGCCAAGGTCAAGGAACTCACCGCCGCAGGCAAACCGGTGTACATCGACTTCACCGCCAAGTGGTGCCTGACCTGCCAGGTGAACAAGCGCGTCTATCCTGACGCGAAGATTCAGGAACTCTTCAAGAAGCACGGCGTGGTGGCCGTCAAAGCCGACTACACCAACGAGGACGAGCCGATCAAGCAAGCCTTCACCGCCCTCGGCCGCGGTGCCGTGCCGGTGAACGCCTTGTACATCCCCGGCGTGAAGGAACCCCTCGTCCTGCCGGAAATCCTCACCGTGGACAACTTGTCCGAGGCGCTGAGTAAGCTGCAGAAGTGATCCGCAGCAAAAAAACACGCGACGCTGATGAGGCGTCGCGTGCTCGTGATTGAATCTATTTGGATGCTTACGCGAACAGAGCTGGGATCGGCTGGCCCTTGTCGGCAATCGTGAACGGACGCTTGCTGGGGCTGTAGATGACCTGGTCGAGCGGCAGACCGAGGGCGTAGGCGATGGAGGCGTTGAAGTCCATGATCTTGACCTTGTCTTCGACAACCTCGCGGCCTTCCTTGTCGGTCTTGCCGTAGGTGTAGCCGCCTTTGACGCCACCGCCGAACATGACGGCGGAGAAGGCCTTCGGATAGTGGTCGCGACCGACGTTCTGGTTGATGTCAGGCGTGCGGCCGAACTCGGAGGTCAGCACGATGAGGGTATCCTCAAGCAGACCACGGTTGTGAAGATCACTGACGAGAGAGGCGAGGCCCTTGTCGAGGGTTTCGCAGCGCTCAGGCACGGCGACGAAGTTGGCGTTGTGCGTGTCCCAGCCGCCGAGAGAGACTTCGACGAAACGAACACCACGCTCAACGAGACGACGGGCGAGAAGGCAGCCCTGGCCGAAGGCTTCGCGGCCATAGGCAGCGCGGAGTTCGCCCGGTTCCTCGGTGAGGTCGAAGGCCTTGAGGTCTTCGGACTTCATCATCGCCATCGCGTCATCATACATGTCGGCGTAGGCCTTGACGTTGCGATGCGGGAAGGTTTTGCGGAAGTCTTGGTCGAGTTCGTCAGCGAGACGCATGCGTGCCTGGAACTTGTCCTCAGGAGCATTGTTCTTGATGTTCTTGAGGCCGTTTTCAGGATTGCTGACGAACAGCGGCGCCTGCGCGGCGGGGAAGAAGCCCGCGCCGGGATGGCGGCTGTCGTTGCCGATGAAAACGAAGTTTGGCAGGGTGCTGTTGCCTCCGCCTTGAAACACGTTGAGCCAGGCACCCATGGCAGGATGGCGGATGGTGCCGCGCAGCTCATAGCTGGTATGCATCATGTAGTTCCCCTGCTCATGCGCACCCTGCGTGGAGGTGAGGGAGTTGATCACGGTGCCGTGATGCATCTGCTGCGCAGTAAGCGGCAGGTACTCGGAGATGCGGACGCCGTCGGCGCTGGTTTTGATCGGCTTCGTAGGACCGGCGGTTTCGACGCCTTCCTTGGGATCCCAGGTGTCCATGTGGGACTGACCACCGCTCATGTAGAGGTAGATCACGTTTTTCGCCGTGGCTGCCTGCTTGAGCTTCGAGGAGCCTTCAAAGGCGGCGAAGGACTTGCTGGTGAGCGAGTTGCCAAGCAGACCAACCCCGAGAAGGGAACTGGCGGTTTTGGCGGCGAAGTCTCGGCGGGTGATTTCGCCGGAACGAAGGAGTGAGGATGCGAGTTCCTGTTTCATGAATGCGCGTGGTGTTGTTGGTTTTGCTTTGTCTTACTGAATGAAAATGAACTGCTGGGTGTTCAGCAGGGAGAAGATGAGGTCTTCCATGGTGTTGAGTCCGCTGTCCTGGCCCTTGAGCCAGACTTCCTTTTCACGGGCGGTCGGCTTGCGGGAAAGGATCGTCTTGTAAGCTGCCTCGACCTTGTCGTCAGGATACTGGGCCTTGTTCACCGTGAGCATGAGCTGGCTGTAAGGGCTGGTGATCTGCGGCAGCAGGCTGCCGTTCATCATCGCAAGCGCCTGGGGCACGCTGGCGTCGTTGTTGGCGTTTTCGATGGTCTCGCGGTCACTTTGGCCGAATTCGCGCAGGTAATGGCCGCGCGGAGCGGGGCTTTCGAGTTCAGCGGCACGCAGAGTGTTGCGGGCGACCTGCTCGCGGGTGCTAATGTAATTCCTGCGCGCCTTGCCCTCAGGAATGCCAAAGAACTCGGCCTCCTCGGCATAGGCTTCGCGTGCTTTGGCGGAAACGGCCTCTTTTTCTTCCTTGGTCAGCTCCTTGCGGTCGTAGCCGGGGATGTTGATCTTTTCCGTGCGGACGCCGGTGGCCATCATCATCATTTCGCCACCAGCCATCATGGACGGAGCGCCTTCGGCACCGCCCTTGGTGTTCAAAGCCACGGTCTGGTAAGGCTTGCCGGTGACTTTCTCGAAAAGCTTCTTCTGACCGGTGGTGATGACCTCGGCGTAAGTGACGCGGCGGCCTTCGTTTTGGATGCGGTTGACCTCGCTGCGGATGGCGTCGGACTTTTTCTTCAACTCGTCGGCCTTGGTCATGGCCGCCACCTTGGCGGGGCCTTCGGGCATCACATCAGCGGCGTCACGGGCTTCTTTGGCCGCGACACGGGCTTCCGCGTAGAGCTTCTGCTGCACTTCAGTACGCTCGCGATTCTTGCCATAGACCTCAGCGGCTTTTTTGAGTCCCACCAGCGCTTCTTCAGGAGACAGGGCATCAACGCTGTCGGCGATCTTCTTGGCCTGGAGGATGCGCTGCTCCATGGTGTCGCGGCTGGTCTGATTGATCATGTCCGGGCTGGGATTGATCAAGGTGACAAACGAATCCCACATCTGCTCGGCGCTCATGCGGCGGAGCAACGGTCCGGTGAAGTGATAGACATTGCCAGGCGCGTGCTCCTCGCGTGTGGCCTGGGCCTGATAGGCCTTGGTGTTGTAAAGAACACGAAGCACGGCCTTAATGTCGTAATTCGAATCCACCACGAGCTTTTCGATGTGCTTCTCCATTTCTGGGATCATCGGCACAGTCGTGTCCATCAGTTCGTCCAGCGGCTCGATGAGAGCTAGACCAAACACGCGCTTCCAAAGACGGTTAGCAATGACCGTGGTGAAACGGGGATTCTCCGGGCTGGTCATCCAGCGCGCGTAGGCTTGCAGCGGCGTCTCACCGGGCTGGGTGATGCATTCGTGTCCCATCATCGTTCCGGGATCGACGGCGGATTTTGGCTTAGCGTCAGTGTATTGATAGTCATGCGGGAGCGTTGGCTTGCGCTCACGGCTGCTGACGGAGGTGTAGCGCATGGTGTTGCGCACATCGGTCATGGACTCCTGGTAGCCGCGCTGCTCGGCGCGGAGCTTCTGGCGGGCCGCTTCGCGCTGCTTGCTCACCAGCTTGACCTGCTCCTCATACTTCTTCTGCTCACGAGCGTATTCCTGCTCGGCCTTGGTTCGCTCTTCCTTTGACATTTTGCCATTGATCTTCGGGCGTTGCGGGCGCTGCGGCTCCTTGAATGAGGCGCGCACGGTGCTTTCCTGCTCGCGCAGAAGGTCGCCAACCTCGCCCATGACACCGCCGGTGTAGTCCTGCGTTTGCACGCCGTAGGTGAAGGCCGCCATCTTGAAGAACTGCATCTGCGTCCACTTGTCGAAGGGATGATTGTGACACTGGGCGCACTCAATGCGGGTGCCAAGAAAGACACGCACGGTGTTCGCCATGTTGTCCAGCGGCATGCCGCGATCACGCATGTAGTAGCCGATGGCGCCGTTGTCCCAGGCCTTGCCTTGCGCGGTGACCATCTCACGGACGAACGCGTCGTAGGGCTTGTTCTGCCGCAGGCTGTCCTTGACGAATTCCGCATAAGCCGCGCCCGTGATCGGACCGGTCTGGTTGCCAGAGGACGTCACGCGCAGAACATCGGCCCAGTAATTGAAGAAGTGCTGCACATAGGCCTCGGAGGCGAGCAGCTTGTCAATCAGCTTGGCACGCTTGTCGGCGTCCTTGGAAGCCTGAAACTCATCCGCCTCACGCGTCGTCGGGATGCGCCCGATGATGTCGAGGTAGATGCGGCGCACGAAGGTGTTGTCGTCCGTTGCGGGGTTGCCCTGCAGTTTGTGTTTCTGCCAGTCGGCCTCAAGAATGGAGTCGATCTGACGGGCTGCGGAAGTGATGTCGGTTTTGCCAGCGGCACGCGCAGAGGAGATCAAACAGAGCGCAAGCAGGGGGTAGGCGAAGAGTTTCTTCATGACCGCACTAACGCCATGGAAAGGTGTCTTTTTCACAATCCAAACACAAAGATCAAAAAACCATGATCACGCTTTGCCTCGTGGCTGCCCCACAACCCGCGCCCTGACACCAGAGAGTCAACCACCACGAATTCACGCGGAATGCCTACGACTCAGCAAAAGCGCCAGTCCTGCAGCCGCGATCAAAATGGCTCCGCCCGGCTCAGGAATCGGCGCGCAGACACCTTTGAGAACCACATTGTCCAGATAGAGCACGTCTCCATCCTGACCCCAGGCATACAGCTCGATGTGGAATTGCTTGCCCGAGGTGTCAATCCCCGTCGGCAAAACGCTGGAGCCTGAGGTGAAACCGAGATCAAGGTGATTCCAGGAGCCTGTTCCCGTCAGAGAAACCGGCCCCGAGGTGCGGTGCTGAACAAAACCGGATGAATCTTCCCAAAAAATTGAAGCTTGAATGGCGTTTGCCGAAGTGCTTCCAGGACGCTGCCAGTCAAAACTCACCCCGGCGATCTCCGCAATCGAACCCGCTCTCACAAAGAGATCATGAGAGAGCGTGTTCATGGACTGCGAGAGGTCAGTCCGATGAAAATCATAATCGTAGGCGCTGTCCCAGCCTTCAAAGCAGCGAAACTTGCTGCCATCAGGGCCACCGTCATGAAGCCCCTGGTTCAGCGTGTTGAGAGACAGGTCTGTCGTGTAAACACAAGGTGCGCAGAAGGACGGAGTGTTGGGGTCGCAGTCAGCCGTCAGCGCGTTGAAATCATACTTGATCAGGACGTTCGCGAACGAATCATCCGCTGCAAAAACAGGCACCAGCGAGCCTGCCAGAATGCAAAGAGCCAGTTCTGAAGTTTGAAGCCAAGATTTCATGTTTAAGCAAAGAAGTTTAAAATCCTCAGCGGTGCGTGCGGCGGCGGAGCAGAAGCGCCATGCCTGCTGCGGCGATCAGCAGCGCACCGCCCGGCTCTGGAATCGGGGCCACAGTCACGCGCCCCATCATCACCGCCTGCCCGGTCTCGCCCTCAAACACACGGAACTTGTCAAAATCAGACAGGGAGCCGTCAGTGGCGTTTTGATCGACCTGGAAGCTCAGTTCGAGGAAGTAGCTGCGATTGTCGGGGTCGGTGAAAGTCAGCAGACTGGCAGGGCTGCCTAGTTTCACAATGTCCGCGCTGGCGATCGGGTCGCTGGTGTTCAGCGTGTTGATCATCATCAGCGTCGAGTTGATCGTCTGCGTGGGATTGGTCAGCAGCGGGCTGGAAAAGTTCAGCAGCATGCTCAGATCCACCTGCGAGGCTCCCGTGCCACCGTTGATCGTTCCATTGCGGTAATAAAGGCGACCGATCTCAAAGGGCGTCTCCAACGCCACATTACTGAAATTGCCCGGGCGGAACCATAACGCGCTGGTCTCATCATTTCGGCCCGCCGCAGTGCCCCAGGAGAAGGCGGAGGCACCTGCCACCGCCGTGAACGGGATCGGGTTCAGCACGGCTGGCACGCCGTTCAGCAGATTGTTGTCAATGGCATAGACGAATGTGCTGTTTCCAGGCGGTTCCGAGATTGGATCGGTAAAGCTGGAGGACACGGAACCGTTCAGCAGAGTGCCTGAGCCAATGGCTTGGCCATGGGCAATGGACCCAATGCCAAAAATCATGGTCAGCGTTATCGTTTTTAATACAGCAGTCATAAGTGAATCTTATTTTTGAACCGTTACAGCAAAAAAGGGGAGCTGGAAGAAGTCTGATCAGAAGCATCCGCGCCACCAAGCCCCAGTGATACCAGGGCTTCGTGAAAGAGCGCTGACAAGCGAGCCGCCACAGCCTCTAAGGCACCAGCAGCCACGGCTCTAGTTTTCATAGAATTGAACGAATCGAGGCTCATTGGATGGGTGCTCTAGCTGTCGCAGATAAAGCCATATTTAGGTTCACTTGAACCAATGATCAATATCAAAAATGAAATTATTCTCATAATTGTAACTTCATCTTGAGATTCAAGTAACCTAAAGCACCCATTCGGATTTCCCATGATGCTCAGCCACTGAGCCCTCCGAATCACACTCATGCAAAATTCAAAGCCCTGTGGTAACTTGCGGCCAAGTGAAGCAACGCCTGCCCACATTCATCTTTGCCACTGCGCTCCTCCTGATGGCAGTTTCGCTTGGCTGGCTGGTGATTGAGGCCACCCAGACTCCAGCAACGGCCAAAAACGACCCACCAGAACTCATCCGCAGGCCAAAAGCAGACACCAAGCCGGCACCGCCACCTGGACCGCTCGCGCAGGAACAAAGCACACCTCGGCCGCAGCCCCAGGTTCAACCCCTCAACGTCCCCGGCTCACTGCCAAACGAGGCGCTGCTCACCTTTCGCACACCGGAGGCTCTGGCCGCGTTTCGGGACCGTGCCGCGCTGCTCGGCCTCGAAGTCGTCGGCCACGACACCAAACTCCGCACCGCCCGCGTGCGTTTTCGCGACCCGGCGGGTCTTGAACGCGATCTGAACGAGCATGCGGACGATTACACCCACATCGGCCCGAATTACCTCGTTCGCATCCCCGGCCTGCCCGAACCAGCTCCGCAAACTGACACCGCCAATGCGGGAGGAGCGGAACCGTTTCGCAGCCAGGGTCTCGAAGCCATCGGCGCTGCGGGAAATCGTAGCGGCTGGGGCCAGTGTGTCACTGTCGCCGTCATCGACTCCGGCATTGCTGCCCATCCCTCGCTCAAAGATGTGCAGATCACCCACATCGACCTCGTGAACGATGGAAGCGCGATGAACGGCCACGGCACCGCCATGGCATCGCTCATTGCCGGAAACAACGAAAGCGTCAGTGGTGTCTCTCCTGCCGCCAAACTGCTCGATATCCGCGTCGCTGACACCAACGGGGACAGCAACACCGCCCTGCTCTCCAGCGCCATCGTCAAGGCCACCGACCTTGGTGCCCGCGTCATCAATGTCAGCCTCGGCAGTTCCGGCTCCTCTCCCATGCTCGAAGCAGCCGTACGCTATGCGCAAAGCCGCCATGTCATCATCGTCGCAGCCGCAGGCAACGAGCAGCAAAACGCACTCTCCATGCCCGCAGGCATCTCCGGCGTCCTCAGCGTTGGTGCGGTCGATGCCAACGGCACCCAGGCGTATTTTTCCAACTCCGGCCCCGGCCTCACCCTCGTCGCCCCCGGCGTCGGCATTATCTCCGGCTACGCCGACAGCAAACTCGTCATCGGCAGCGGCACCTCCCAAGCCACCGCCATCACCAGCGGTGTCGTCGCCTCCCTCCTCGGACGTGGCTATTACGGACCGAACATCATCCCGCTGCTCACGCGCACCGCAAAACCGCTCAGCGGTTCAACCGAAGCGGTGGGAGCAGGATTGATTCAGATTCCGAAGTAGTGGCAAACACACATTTGCAGTACGCTTTGAGGATCGCATCCAATCATGGATTATTTGGCTCTCTCGGCATGTTATCAAAGACCGTGACGACGTCATCTTGAACGACCCAACGAACCATGTCGCCCACACGCGATAGGGTGAAATTCCAGTGACGACCCATCTGAACCGGTTTCCCGTCTTTCCTGTGTGGGTAGAAGTGCCAGCCTTCCATTGCCTTGATGGCGCTTGTCGCCGCTGGAAGTCTCCAATCTCCAGTTCCATATTTGCCCGACTTCACTTCATGAGTCCAATGTTTCTCAACAGACGCTTTCCCCTCTGGTGACAGGATAAAATCCAGCCGGAAGCTGATACGTTCCCCCTGCCACTTGAAGTCTTGCGGCAGTTCTGGGCTTGTGAAAGACCTGACATCGCCTCCTGTCCAAATTGGAGTAACGGTCGGCGTCGAATTCACCTCAACCAGGCGAAACGGCCAAAAGGACTTCATGTCACCCATTTCGACAGCACCACCTCGTCCGCCGAACACAAAACCTCGATCACCATTTTTCGCATACAGCCAGATCTCTCTGCGTTCTTTGGTCATCATCATTTCAGGCCATTTGCCTGGATAACCTTTCAGCACAATCGAGATCATTCCATCATCTGCCACTTGGAATTTTCCCCTGTAGCCTTGGTATGTGTAGCCATACTCGCCTACGATCACATTTCCTTCCAGCTCCAGACTGATCACGGAATCTGAATCCATGCCATAAAACTTCCCGTCACGTGACTGAAAAACCACCGTCTTGCCAGCAGCATGCCTTTCAGAAACAACCTTGATGACCTCGGCTTTCTTCAAGAAGGCAGGTGTTTCGGACTTTCCTGTGCTTCGTGATACTGAAGGCTCGGCTTTACTGTTTAAAGCCAGAACGCACGCAATTATGAAGATATGATATTGGATGTTCATGATTTAGTCCTTACCGGTTAGATTCGCGCCCTCTTTTCCCTTCCAAATCGTAACCGCGACGCAGATGCCAAGCATCGTCAGCGCGAACCAGTCTCCAAACCGCGCATAAAGCGTCAGCTTGCCAGAACGTGGCACGCTTACCTCTCCGGGCAGCACGCCTTCGAGAAACGAGGTGCCTGTCTCAGGATCGTTCAGACGCGAGGTGATGCGACCGTGCGTGTCGATGAAGCAGGTGACGCCGCTGTTCGTGGCGCGGACCATGGGACGGCGCAGTTCGATCGCGCGGAAGATCGCATTCGCCAGATGCACTTCTGTTTCGATGCTTTGCAGGAACCAGCCGTCATTGCTGAGGTTCACAATCATCTGCGGTGCCTCGCGCACAAATTTCCGTGCCACGCGGCCCACGGTATCTTCAAAACAGATGAGCGGGATGAGCTGCACCTCAGGTTGGATGAGCTGCAGCGGCTCGGTGCTGTCTCCAGGGGTGAAATCGCCCGGCAGCACGCCACGCAGGAAGGAAAACGGCGGAATGTCGCGCAGCGGCAGGTATTCACCAAACGGAACGAGGTGAACCTTGTGATGCTCCTGTCGGTTCGCCGCATGGCCGTGAAACAGCACGGCGGACACATGGCTCTTGCCATCATCGCGCAGAATCTCCGTGCCGGTGAGCAGGCTGAACTCGCCGCTGTGGAGCAGGTCGTCAAAGTAGCGCGTGTGCCAGCCTTCCGGCAGTTGCTCGAACTTGTCATGCAGGTTCACCGGCAGGGCGCTCTCCGGCCAGATGACGAGATCGACGGGACTTTTGCCATCCCGTGCCGAGGCATACATGCGGGTGAACTTGTTCAGCCGCTCGTAAATCTGCGGTCCCAGCCTACCGGTCCACGCGTCCACCTGCGCCACATACGGCTGCACCAGCACCGTGCGCACTTTGAGATCATCTTTGCGGACTTCCGTCAGCTTCAGCATGCCGTAGCCTGCCGTGACGAGCATGAGCACCAGCGCAACCGTGAAGTCGAGCCGCGTCTTGCACGTCCCTTCCCCGCGATACGCGAAAACGAGGCGCGTGATCGTGTTCCAGGCCGTGCAGGCCGCCAACACGGGCAGAAACGACAAACCCATCACGCCCACCAGATCCGCCGCCTGGATGAGCACCAGATTTCGATGCATCGCTGTGCCCAGGCCGTTCCAACCAAAGCCGGTAAAGACCGTGGTGCTGCGCAGCCACTCACAGGCCACCCATGCCGCCGCCGCAAGGAAAGCACACTTCAACGAATGCATCGCACTCACCTGCCACAGGTCTTGCGTCAGCGTCTTCACATTCGGCCGGGCAAAGCGATGCGTGAACCAGGCCCACAGACCGAAATACAACGCGCAGTATCCTGACAGACCGATCACCGCGCCGAATCCCATCAGCTCCGGCCCCCAGCCCACCCACGAGTCATCCACCGCGCCGCCGATCACGCGTGAGGAGTGTCTTATCCAGAACAGATTCGGCAAAAAAAACGCCAGTCCGGCCAGATACCCGCGCCAGAACGGACGCACCTTCACACCCTCCGCATCTCGCCACGGCCACAGCACCGCCAGCAGCGGGAAGAGCCAGACCCACACGGCCAGGTCGGAATTCCAGCCTGGAAACGCAAAGACCAAAATGATCCCGCTGAGCAGCGGGGCGAGGAACAGAAACAGGCGCAGTTTTTTTGAGTCGGTCACGGGCTGGGACGATGCCGTCATCACCCGAAAAGCCAACCTCGCAATCCATCCTTTTTTCATCACCGGCTGCGGCCGATTCCTCCCAAAAGATGTCAGCACAGCAGCCTCGCCAAGGCGCGTTGTTTTCGGCGACACTGACCTCACAACCATGAAAGCCGCCATCCTCGCTCTCTTCGCCGCCATCACGGCCCACGCCGCCACCACCGGCCCCATTCGCGTGCTCTACCTCGATCCTGAAGGCAAGGAACAAACCGCCGTGGGCAAACTGCACGAGGCGATGCGCGATCTCGGGCGTGATGCGATCTGGTTTGATTACTTTCCCAAGCGTGCCGATGTGCCACAAGACGCGGCGGCCATCTACGACGCAATGATCAACACCAGCACGGTGGAAGTGAATGAGTTCGTGGCGTTTTTTAAAGAAGCGGGCACTCTGATCGATGGGTGGCATGATGCCACTCCTGCCAAACTGAAGGAGCGCATCCTCAAGGCGCTGCCCGCACAACGCCAGGCCAGCCACGCCGCATTCCTGGCCCAGCGCGAGACCGAAAAGCGCGAAAAACACCCGCAGGTGGCCAATTACGAGAAGCGCAAAACAGCGCTGACTTTCCAAAAGCCTTTCAGCGTGAAAGGCAGCATGGAGCGCACGCAGGTGCCTGCCGATTGCGAATTGAAACTGTTCACCAGCGAACCGGACATCGCCAAGCCCATCGCCTTCGCGTGGGATGAGCGCGGGCGTTGCTGGGTCGTGGAGACGCGCGACTATCCGCACGGCGTCAGCGAGAAGGGCGAGGGCCAGGACAGCGTGAAAATCTGCGAGGACACCGATGGCGATGGCAAAGCCGACAAGTTCACCGTCTTCGCCGACAAGCTCAATCTCCCCACCGGCATCGTGTTTGCCCGCAAAGGCATCATCATCGCCGCGCCGCCGAAGTTCATCTACCTCGAAGACACCGATGGCGACGACAAGGCCGACAAGCGCGAGACGATCATCGACTGCTGGGGCATCAAGGACACGCACGCGCAGGCCAGCAACCTGCACTACGGCTTCGACAACTGGATCTACGGCTGCGTCGGCTACAGCGGCATCGAAGGCCTGGTCGGCGGCAAAAAGCAGCACTTCTCGATGGGAACCTATCGCTTCAAGCCGGACGGCAGCGCGATTGAGTTCCTGCACCAGTTCACTAACAACGCCTGGGCGCACAGCACCAACGACGCGGGCGACCAATTCGGCGGCACCGCCAACGGCGCCCCCATCTTCTTCGGCGGCATCCCCGCCACCGCCTATCCCGAAGGCTCGCGCGGCATGACCGCCAAGAAGATCAACGTGGTCGAGACCTGCCACACCATCACACCCAACTTCCGCCAGGTGGATGTCTTTGGCGGCTACACCGCCGCCTGCGGCAGCAGTTTTGTTTACAGCGATGCCTTGCCGCAGCGCTTCCAGGGCAAGGCCATGGTCTGCGAACCCACGATGAAGGTCGTGACCCTGTTCGATGTACAACCCGACGGCGCGGGCTGGAAAGCACTCGACTACATGAATCTCTACGCCAGCAGCGACGAGTGGAACTCTCCCGTCTATGCCGAAGTCGGCCCTGATGGCGCTGTTTGGGTGGCCGATTTCCAAAACTTCATCATTCAGCACAACCCCACGCCCAGCAAAGAACGCGGCGGCTTCGTGGCCAAGACCGGTGTCGGTGGCGCGCATGAGAATGACCTGCGAGATCATGGCCGTGGGCGAATTTATCGGATTGTGAAGAAGGGTTACCAGTGGTCTGGGGCGATCCCGCAACCTCAACCGGCACCAACTGATGTTCTAAACAACTTGGGAGCAGCTACTCTCTACAACCGCTTGAATGCACAGAAGCAATTGATCGAGGAGAAGGTCAACTTTTCGGATGGGTTGCATGCCAAGCTTGCGCCGATGGAGGGCGCCCAAGCAATCCATGCCTTATGGACACTTCATGGTCTTGGCATCCTCGACGCCAAAACCCACCAAGCCGCTCTCATCTCCAAAGACGCCAAACTCCGCCGCAACGCCATCCGCGCCCTCGGTCATGACAAAACGGCCCAGGATCTTTTCTTCGGCTCCGGCGTCATCTCCGATCCCGATCTCCACACACGCCTCTCCGCTTTCGTGAAGCTCGCGGACTTCGCCACGACACCGGAAATCCAGACGCTCGTCAAAAAACTCGCGGCTGATCCCGTCGTGAAGGCGGACGAATGGCTGGCTGAAGCCGCGAAGATGCTCGGCAAAAAGCACAAGGCCTTGAATTACAAAGAAGGGCCGAACCTGCTGCCCAATCCCGGCTTTGAGGAACTCGCTGCCGACAAGAAAACGCCCGTGGGCTGGAAGCGTCGTGATTACGGCACCAAGCCCGGCAACAAAGGAGCCTCCTGGGGCATTGTCATCGACCCCAAGATGGTTCACAGCGGCAAACACGGCTTCCGTGTCATCACCCGTGAGGATGGAGACACCAGTTTCTTCGCTGACGTGGCTTTGAAGCCCAACACCGAGTACAAACTCAGCGCCTGGGTCAAAACGCACGCTTTCAAAGGCAAAGCCAGCCTCAACGATCACATCGGCCGCGCCGAGACCACCAAGCTCACGCGCAACCAGGACTGGACCGAAGTCGAAGTGACTTTCAACAGCAAGGACCGCCCCAAGGCCAGCATCAACCTCCTCCAAGTCGGCAAGGGCGACACCTACTTCGATGACGTGAAGCTCTGCGAGCTGATCGTAGAAGCCGAGGACGATGAATCCAAACTCGTCGGCGACGTGAAACGCGGTGAAAAGATCTTCTGGGAGCATCCCGTGGCCGCCTGCAAGAACTGCCACATCCTCAAAGGCCAAGGCAGCGCCGTCGGCCCGGCCCTCGACGGCATTGCCACGCGCAAAGACGCCGCCTACATCCTCGAAAGCCTCGTGAATCCGAACGCCAAGCTCGCCGAAGGCTACACCGCCACGCCGATCTCGCCAATGCCGCCGATGAACCTCATCCTGAAGCCGCAGGAGTTCGCGGATGTGAAGGCCTTCATCCTGAGCCTGAAATGAAGCCGCACACATGCCACCGGATCCTTACTGCTAACCGTTGGGGCCAGGCAACCTTGTGACAAGGGCGGCAGATGGCGCTGCATTCTGAACCGTCTCCCATCACTTCTTTGGTACCGGTGGTCGGACTCGAACCGACACATCCTCACGGATACAAGATTTTGAGTCTAGCGCGTCTACCAATTTCACCACACCGGCATGTCTCAAAGAAGCGCTGTTAGTTAGCGGGATCGCCGGACGTTTGCAAGGCTTTTGGCGGTCCAAGTATCTCCCGCATCAAAATCGCCTGCCGCATCAGGGCGGGATCACGGCGCAGATTTTGCACTGCGGCGAGCACGGAGACAGAGGTGGTCTTCTGCTGCGGGAAGTAGGTTTCCTTGGCGACGACCGCAGATGCAGGCGGACTCACCATCGTCGCTGAAGGTGGTGGCGCAGACTGCATCTGGCTGCGAACAGACTGCGGGCGTTGCTGTGACGCCAGCGGTGGCGGGGCAGATTTGGAGGGCCGTGGCCGTGCGGCCGGGGCAGGAGGCGGAGACGGCTTGGCGGCCTCCTGAAGCTCTTTCCATGCCTTGCGCAGGTCTTCCCATGGCGAAGCAGCGACGACAGGCGGAATGGGAGGCGGCGGGCCGCCGCTTTGGCCTGTCTGTTTGCGCCAGGCGGCCTCGCGCAGGCGCTGCTCCTCGGGATCGGGTGGCAGATCACGCTTCGAGGCTTCGCGTTTCAACTGCCAGTTCTCCCACAGCCACTTGATGAAGCTGGCGAGCACAAAAATGACGATGATCGCGATCTGGAAGGGATCGAAGTCACCACCGCGCATTAGAAAGGGCTGCATGGGCTGGAGATTGGAACTTTAAGCACTGAAACCTGGACTCTGACCCTCGAATTACTTCGAGCCGGGCGAGTCGCCGGCGATCTTGCTGCGCATGTCGGTGTCGGCGAGGACGTTCTTGTACTTCGCGTAGTCCATGACGCCGAGCTGGCCGTTGCGGAATGCCTCGGCGATGGCCAGGGGCACCAGCGCCTCGGCCTCGACCACCTTCGCGCGCATTTCCTGAGTGCGGGCGGACATTTCCTGCTCAAGAGCGACGGCGGCGGCACGGCGCATTTCCGCCATGGCTTGGGCAATCTTTTTGTCAGCCTCGGCCTGCTCGGTTTGCAGTTTTGCGCCGACGTTTTCGCCCACGTCGATGTCGGCGATGTCGATGGAGAGGATTTCAAAGGCGGTGCCAGCATCCACGCCTTTGTGCAGCACGAGCTTCGAGATGCTGTCCGGGTTTTCGAGCACGGCCTTGTAGGAGTCGGAAGAGCCGATGCAGGTGACGATACCCTCGCCCACACGGGCGACGACGGTTTCCTCCGTGGCACCACCGACGAAGCGGTCAAGGTTCGTGCGGACGGTCACGCGGGCACGCACACGCAGGGAGATACCATCTTTCGCCACGGCGTCGATCTTGCCGCCTCGGCCCATGTCAGGATGCGGGCAGTCGATGACCTTGGGATTGATGCTGGTGCGCACGGCTTCGAGCACGGTCTTGCCGGTGCCTTTGCAGGCGAGGTCGATGGCGCAGGCGCGGTTGTAGTCCAGCGGGATGCCGGCCTTGTCAGCAGCGATGAGAGCCAGCACGACATGCGTGACCTCGCCACCAGCAAGGAAGTGCGCCTCAAGCTGATCGGTGTCGATGGGGATGCCCGCTTTGGCTGCGGTGATGCGTGTATCGACGATCATGGCGTTTGGCACGCCACGCAGCCACATGGCGAGCAGGGTGGTGAAACTGACCGGGGCGTTCGCAATTCGCGCGCGCAGCCAGAGATTGAAGAATTTGGCGACGATCAGGAACAGAACGAGCGAGAGGATGATCACGACTCCGGTGACGAAGATTTCGAGGGTGGACATGGTTATGGGTTTGGTTGGTTAGGTTAGTATTAGAAACGTCTGTCAAACTGTGCGGACAAGCAAATTTCCTGGTTCGGCGGCAATGACCTCCACCTGCGCTCCGGCAGCGGCAAGGCCTCCCTGGCAGCGCACATCGTAACGCTTGCCCGCGATTTCAGCGCGTCCAAGCGGCCGCAGTTCCGTCAATGCGACGCCTTGTTTGCCGACTGTCACCTCCGAAACAGGAGTGCCTCCAACGGTGGCGGAGAGAGTCATGGAGCGGTGGAAAAACTTCACGGCAAACCAGCGCAGCCAGGCCATCAATACAGCGGCGGAAAACACCACGATCCCGAGGGCCAGCGCCAGCCGCCATCCTGAGGACCAGCCCGCCAGTTCCTCCGAAAACAAGGTGATTCCCACGGCGGCAAGAATGGACACCGCGCCCAAAACGCCCGCCACACCTCCTGGCAAAAAAGTTTCCAGCATGAGGAGAAAAACACCGAACAACGTGAGAATGGCGATGCTGGCGATCATGCCTTAATGCTGAACGCAACGCGAGAAGGCGTCAACTTGTGATGTGCGCACATTCTCCGCACGCTTCAGGGGCCGCGCAAGGGCATCATCGACTGCGTCCAGTCTCTGGCACCGCGCGGGATGTCACCCAGGTTGAGAAACGTCGGCGAGGCGGGACTGGCAAAGCTGGTGCGTGCCAGGCGAGACGAGTCCGCCGTGGCCGAGGCTTCCAGCAAACTTTTGGAGAGGGGCTTGAGCGACGCCCCCAGCGGGGCGCGCGTCAGAATGGGATCGCCGCCCAGTTCGGTGCGCGGCTCAATGCGTGTCCAGGTGTTCGCCGACCAGTAGTCCCCTTTCCAGGCACGGTTGGCGCTAACCGGCACATAGATGGCGAAGCGGTCAAACAGCACTTCCGGCACATAGCGGCTGCCCACACGGCTGGCCAGCGGCGGGTCAGACGGATCAGGCCGGCTTTCCGTGGATTCGATGAGGTATTCCTTGTCATCAATCTTCACCACGCACCAGGCATGGCCGCCCAAATCGCCGTAGCGACCCAGTGCCACCCGCACCTGAAAGCCGCGGGACATGAGCCAGTCGGCCAGATAAATCGCAGAATCCTCACAGTCCCCCTGCTGCAGCCGCTGCGTCTCGTCCGCGAACTGCCAACTGTCCATCTGGTCTTTTTTGGCAAAGCTGCTACCCGCCTTCGCTCCCGGGTCATTCGCATAGCGGCAGTTCGCGTTCACAGCGGACCAGATGGTGAAAAGCTGCTGCACACGAGACTGGTTTTTGGGAAAAACCGAGGGCGGCGCATAGCCGGTGAGGAACTCGTTCACATAGCGAAATTTCCCGCTGCTATCAGCCGCGATCACCGCGTATTTGCGACGGCATTTCGGGCATTCCAGGGCCATGCTGCGCTGGGCGTTGGACAGTTTCATGAAATGCGGCTGGCGGCAGTGCGCACAGGTGCTGAAGAAGGGCTCGTCGGCCGATTTTGACAGCGCTTCGGGTGTGAACTCCCGCAGCCGCTGCCCCATGACCAAAAGTGCCTCGTGCATCAGCCCGCTGGCACGCGGACGCAGCGCCACGGCCATGTGAGTCATCTCCGGCTGGGCGCGGTGCGCGTACCCATGAAAGCGTTGCAGGAGTTCCCGCAGGCTAGGGCTGCTGGCGGAGCAGACAGACACGCGGTAGTAACGCGGCATGCCGCTTTGCACCTGCTCCGTGACCTTGTTCAGGTCGGCGGTGTCGATCTGTGGAAACTCGCGTTCCAGCCAAGCTTCCATTTCGGGGTCCACCCGCAACATGGGCGTTTTTGCCGCAATACGGGCGTAATTAAATTGGTCCACAAGGTCGATGCGGAACCTGGGCACTGAATACTGCGAGGCCGGGCTGGCCGTCATTTCTGCAAGACGCATTTTCCAGCCATCCAGCCAGCCTTCCTTCATCGCCACCAGCCCCCCTGCCAGCAGGACGGCAGAAGCGAGGGACCAGATAATGAGGCGGCGATTCATGCGGCCCAAATTATAGTTTTTATAAACTCCTGCGCAACAAAAACCCCAGACAAGACAAAGTCCTTACGTTTTGGCCGATTTCCAACCCCTCCTGGCGTGAAACGAATTACTTTTTCGTCGTGTAAGGAATGCGCGGCGTGTAAGGCCACAGCTTCGGTGCGCTCAGCCCTATGGCCCCAAACAAGGTGCCCGGACTTTCATCCACCTCGTCCTTGGGATCGCCAAACCACGCCGCCTGTGGATTCCCAGCAGCATTGGAAACAAAAATACCGCCATCCTCCGCGCGTCCGATCAAGACACCCAGTGTGCGCAGACGCTTCGGCGACTTGTAATAGGTGCCGTCGGCGGATGCCACCTCGGCCTTGTACTCACCCGCAGGGAACAAAATCCTCCCCTGGCCGCACTCGCGCTCCTCAGCCTGGGCCACCACAATGCCCGGGGCATCGGAAGAGGCTATTTCAACGGAACCACAGGCTGCAAGCAGCAGTGGCATGAGCAAGGCGGGTAGAGAGGAGAATAATTTCATGGGTAAGGTCTGAACTTGAGGAATTAGCAGGCAGCAAGCCAGTAGAACCACAAAATGCTTCCTTTCCAGCTTGTCCTGCGTGTCCTAGCAATGCCTGCCCATTACATCTTATGGCGTTCAGCCACAAGATGTGGCCTTAATTCACGGCATGCATCTGCATATTGCAGATAAATTGAACGCACACTTCATGACTCCTGTTCTGTGGCTTTTTGGCCTTCCCTCCTCAGGCAAAACAACACTGGCACATGCCCTCCGTGAGCATTGGCTAGCCGCAGTCCAGCCTGTGGTCTTACTGGACGGAGGTGAACTCCGCACGGGCCTCTGTGCTTACCTCGGATTCAGTGATGCAGACCGCTCTGAGAACCTTCGCCGCGCCGCGCACCTCGCCCAATTGCTCGCCCGACAGGGCCGCCGTGTCATTTGTGCCTTTGTGCCCCCCTAAAGAACACCACCGCGCGCTCGTGCGGGAGATTCTTGACTCAAACGTCCGGCTCATCCACATCGACTGCCCGTTGGAGGTCTGCATGAATCGGGAGGTGTAAGGTCTCTATGCCAAGGCTGCTGCCAAGCGAATGACTGACATGACCGGAACGCAGGACTCGTTCGATCCACCGTGCCACGTCAATCATGTTATTCCGACCAGCAAGACCACGATCAAGGAAGCTCTTGCCAATATGATTGCCTATGCCGTCTCAGAGCATGCGTAATGAATGAAGGACAAACTTTGGGAAATCACAGGCGAGAGAAGTGCAAAAGGCGTCTGCGCAAACCCGAAAGAGACTGCTAACAAAAAGGCCGTCGCGCTTGCACGCAACGGCCTCATGAAAAAGTTGTTTGTTTACTCGGCGGCTTCATCCCCTTCGGCTGCGGAAGAATCACCCGCAGCAGTAACACTCAGCTTGATCGTGGCCGACACTTCGTGTCCGAGTTTCACGTCGATCTCGAAATTTCCTGTGCTCTTGATCGGACGCTCCAGAGCAATCTGGTGACGGTCGATCTCAAGACCAGCCTGCTCGGCAATAGCCTTGGCTATGTCCATGGTGGTGATTGCTCCGAAAGCCTTGCCGCCCTGGCCAGTGGCTAGGGTAAGCTTGAGCTTCGTTTTCTTGAGCTTACCAGCGAGCTTTTCAGCCTCGGCCATTTCTTTGGCCTCGCGCTCGGCCCGGACGGCCTTGAGACGCTCCGTGTAGCGAAGATTGCCTTTGGATGCCTCATATGCCTTGCCTTGAGGCAGAAGGAAGTTACGGGCGAAGCCGCGCTTCACCTTGACGACATCAGCCTCGGCTCCGAGACCTTTGATTTTTTCTTTAAGAATGACTTGTGTGGTTGCCATGGTGACGTTTCCCCGGGGAAAAGGGGCGCGAGAATACATGCCTCCCCCCCCCTGTCAAAGGAGGAATACGGAGTTTTTACCAGGCCATGTTTCTTTCGAACATCAAAAGCAGCGATGCCGCCACAGGCTTCGCCCCGCTGACAAGGCGCAGGGTCATGAAACGAACCCTTGGCTCAACGGTAGCGTGATCCAGAGCGAAACTCATGAAATCACGAAGCTCTCGTCCCCATTACATTATCGGTCACAGTGCGCACTATTTCACGCCCAAACGCCCACACGTCCATTTGACATCCGCTGTGGATATTCAGCGCACAGGCTTCAAAAGTCATTGCCCCCACTGGGATTTCAGCGTGGTGTTGTCAGCTTAAGACTGCTCGAACGCATGCGCCACCCGCAGGACGGTGGCCTCATCCAGGGCTTTGCCAACGATTTGGAGCCCGACAGGCAGCGCTTTGCCTTCTACCTCGACCGTGCCGCAGGGCACGCTGATTCCCGGGAGACCGGCGAGGTTCACCGGAATGGTGAAAACGTCCTCCAGGTAGGCCGCGAGTGGATTGTCCTTCATCTCGCCGAGCTTGTGAGCGGGGGTGGGGCTGGTAGGAGAGAGGATGACATCGACCTTTTTGAAGGCTTCGGTGAAGTCGTCGCGGATCAAAGTGCGGGCCTTCTGAGCACGAATGTAGTAGGCATCGTAATAGCCGGAGCTGAGAACGTAGGTGCCGAGCAGGATGCGACGCTTCACCTCCGGCCCGAAGCCTTCGGAGCGTGAACGGGTGTAATGCTCCATCAAATCCGCCGCGCCGGCACTGCGGTGGCCGTAGCGCACACCATCGAAGCGGGCGAGGTTTGCGGAAGCCTCCGCCGGAGCGAGCACATAGTAGGTGGCGACGCCGAGTTCGGTGTGCGGCAGGCTGATTTCTTCAATGATGGCCCCCAGGGACTCCAGCTTGCGAATGGCGGCCTGCACACTGGCCGAGACACCAGGGTGAATGCCGTTTATGTAATATTCCTTGGGCAGGCCGATGCGCAGGCCCTTGATGTCTTGTCCCAATGAGGCGGTGAAATCAGGCGTCTCGACATTCAGCGAGGTGGAGTCGCGCGAATCATGACCGCAAAGGTGGTTCAGCAGCAGGGCGGAATCTGCGACGGTCTTGGTCAGAGGGCCGATTTGATCGAGCGAGGAGGCGAAAGCGACCAGTCCATAGCGTGAGATGCGTCCGTAGGTCGGCTTGATGCCCACACAGCCGCACAGAGCCGCAGGCTGGCGGATCGAGCCACCGGTGTCGGACCCCAGGGCCGCGATGGCGAGATCACCGGCCACCGCCGCAGCACTGCCGCCGCTGGAGCCGCCTGGAACACGCTCCAGATCACATGGATTGCGGGTGACGCCGAGCGCGGAGTTCTCCGTGCTGGATCCCATGGCGAACTCGTCCATGTTCAAACGGCCAAATGGGATGGCACCACCGGCACGCAGCCGTTGAATCGCGCCCGCATCGTAAGGAGCGGTGTAATTTTGCGCCAGAATACGCGACCCGCAGGTGCAGGGCTGACCGGTGACGTTGATGTTGTCCTTGATGGCAATCGGAATGCCGCCGAGCGGGCCGGAGGTGTCGGCTTTGTCCGCTTCTGCCAGCGCCGCGTCGATGTCCCAGGAAAGATAGGCCCCGAGGCTGGTGTTGCGAGATTCGATCGCCTTGGCGAGGTCGAGAATGATGTCACGCGGCGTGATTTCACCGGCAACGAGCTGCTGGCGGAGCGTGGTAATCGTGGAGGAGGCAAGCATGAAACGGTGGGCAGTGAGAAAGGACGAGTTACTCGATCACTTTGGGGATTTGAAACTGGTCGCCGGAACGTTTGGGGGCATTGGACAGCGCCTGCTCCTGCGTGAAGCCCGGACGCGGCTCGTCAACGCGCAGCACATCGTAAACCGGCATGGCATGCGCCGTTGGCTCCGCCGCGCCGAGGTCATGCTGTGTCAGGGTGTCGATGTAGGTCAGAATGCCGTCCAACTGGGCCGCATAACACGCCGCCTCGTCCTCGGTAAGCGTGAGCCGCGCCAGTTTGGCGACGTGGTGGATGTCAATCTGATGAGCTGCAGGCATGGGTGTGGCTGCTTTCTTGCCAGCAGGCGGCCAGCATTGCAAACAAAAGGCGCAGGCTGTTTTCAGCCTGCGCCTCGAAAGAAAAACTGATGACTAGATTACCAAGCTTGAGAGCGAGAATAACTGGAATCGGAACGGGATCCCAATTCTGGAGCAAACTGAGTGTAACCCCACCAGTTGTCCAAGACCTCCTTGGTGTGGTAGGTCGGGCGGTAAGTGCGCTTCCAGCTTGCCACAGGGAAGGTGGCGGTTTCATAAATACCATGCGCAGCTCTCACGAGGGTGCGCTTGGTGCCTTCGACGAGGAAATCCGAAGCCGCAGCGATGGAACCCTCGGACTTGTTGGTCTTGCTCCAGGAAGCAGGATACTCAAGCCAGCCAAAAAGAACGTTCCCAATACCACGGCTGAGCTTGCGGCTCCAGTTGAAGTGGTGGCCTGGAGGAGACTGGATGTCAGCCAAGGCTGTGCTGGTGAGAACCATGGCGACGGTGGCGAGGAGTAAATGGCGGATTTTCATGCTCTTTAAAAGGATTAACAAATATTCGACCTGTTTGGCAACCACGAAATTGGGCTTTTTGCACAAAAGTTCAGCCTGCCAGCTTTTTCCCCTCCTCGACAGCCTGATTGCGCCCTCGCCGCCATTCCGCACGGTGATTTTGCGCCCAGTTATTAAGAGCATGCTCAAAGCCGATGTCATGCCCGGCATCCTCGCTGGCGATCCATTTGAGGCGCTGAATCTCATCCAGCTCCGCCATGAATTCCTGATAAGGCAGAGTGGACGGCGGCGGATTGGGCGGAGATGGCATGAATGCATCATTCATTGGCGCGGCTGCCCCGAGGAGCAAGCCGGCTTTCATAGCCATTTCACGGGCGATTTTTCCGCTCCCTGAAAGAAAGCAAATGACAAGAAACAGTCAGCCCCTATATAGTCAAAATTCAGTCACTCGTTCACGCCGGAGTAGCTCAGTGGTAGAGCATCGCATTCGTAATGCGAGGGTCGCGGGTTCAAATCCCGCCTTCGGCTCCATTCAAAAACGCGTGCCCGCCATGACCAACCCAAGCATCGCTGACAATGATCCGCCGCGCCGCAGTCGCACCCGGCGGCGGGAGGCCATGGTCAATGCGATTGCCACGGTCCTGGGCTGCATGGCCCTCGTTGTCATGATCGCCACGGTGGTGCGTGTGGTCATGGTCAAGCTGTGGGAGTCCGCCCGGGTGAATCCGGAGTATGTGCAATCCGTGTATGACAGCGGGATGGAGCGCGGCTGGTCAGGCAACACTCAGGGGCAAACCGCCTTGCTTGCCGAAGAGGGCACCAAGGCCGCCCAATCACGCGCAGCGGTGGACGTCGCACCGCCCTCTGCCGAAAGCACAGCCCCCGCGCCTAAAGAAGCCCTCCCCCGCACACCCGACTCCGTCCTGCCACAGGGTGACACGTCCACCATTCAAGACATCGAGAGCAAACGTCAGAAAATTGAGACCACCCTCCGTAGTTTTTTTGTATCCACCGCCATCGATAAAAAGCTGGCCTTCGTGCGCGACCCGCAGCGTGTGCGCCCATTGATGGAAAATTTCTACCGTGACCATCCCTTCGAACTTCGTGAATGGAAAAATCTCGGCTGGATTCTGCCGGTGGAAGAACCCGGTTATCGTCTCGGCTACGCCCAGGTCATCTTTGATAACGCCGAGCCAGTCAGCTTGATCATTGAGGAACAGGCGGACGGCAGTTTCTGTGTGGATTGGGAAAGCTCGGTGCGCTATGGCGAAATCGGCTGGGATGAGTTCATTCGGACGCAACCTGCCACTCCCAAGCTCTTGCGCGTGATCGCCTCCAAACCCCGCCACGCCCCGTCCGCCGAGGCTCCTCAGGGCAGCGAGATCTTGGAAATCAAGCACCCAGAGAAAGACGATGTGATCTATGCTTATTTCGACCGGCTGGACCCCAAATTTCAGCCCCTTCTCCAGCAACTCCAAACCGGAAACTGGAAAGACGTACCTCTCACACTGCGGCTCTGCTATCCGGGCCCCGCAGGCAGCGGCAAAAGCGCGCGTATCGCCGATGTCGAAGGCAAGGGATGGCTGATTTTGCAAGGAACCAGGAGCTAGACAGTGAGCAAATCCAAAAGCATCAAGAAAAAGGCGGCCCAGGGAAAGGCCATGCCTGTTGCGCCCATCAAGCCTAAAAAATCGGTGCCCGCCAAAAAGCCCGCCTCCAAAGCGGCTCCGAAAAAGAAGGTCAAACCCGCGCCCGTCAAGAAACCGCTGCCAAAAGCCAAGCCCGCCCCTAAAAAGACGGTCAAAAAGCCTGCACCCGTGAAACAGGCCGCAAAAAAGGCTCTCCCGAAGCCCCCGGTTAAAAAAGCCACGGCTAAAGCTGCGTCCGCCAAACCCGCTCCAGCCAAGTCGGCAGTGGTCAAACCAGTCGCAAAAGCTGCTCCGGCAAACAAACCAGCGCCTGCGCCCGCAAAGGTAGTGCCAGCCGCTGAGACAGCCCCCAAAACACCGCCGCCAACTGTCGCAGTAGTGACAACCGCGCCGGTGCCCGTCAAAGCCCCTTCGCAGCCCCTTCCCGCTCCAGGCCCCACCAAGTCCGGCGCTTTGTTTTACGACTCCCACATGCACACGCCGTTGTGCAAGCACGCCTGGGGCGAGCCTGAAGAGTATGCCCAGCAGGCTGTCAAAGCCGGGCTCAAGGGTATCATCTTCACCTGCCATTGCCCCATGCCCGACGGCTTCTGGCCCACCGTGCGCATGTCTGAAAGCGAGTTCGACACCTACCTCGCCATCGTCCAGCGGGCAGCCAACGCCTTCAAAGGCAAGCTCGACATCCGCCTCGGCATCGAGAGCGAGTATTACCCCGGCTGCGAGGAATACATCGCCAAACTGCATCAGCGGGCCGACTTCCACTATGTCCTTGGTGCCGTCCACTGGCAGGCCAAGGAGTACCTCAACAAGTACGAAACCGGCACCATCGAGAACTTCCGCCGCACTTACTTCGACCACCTCGCCAAATCCGCCGAATCCGGCCTCTATGATTGCATCGCGCATCCCGATCTGGTCAAAAACTACCACCCGGACTCCTGGTGCTTCGCCATCGTCAAAAACACCGTCTCCACCGTCCTCGACCGCATCGCTGCCACCGGTATCGCCATGGAGTTGAACACCTCCGGCCTCAATAAAAGCTACTCCGAGATGAATCCCGGCCTCGAAATGCTCCGCATGATGGCCGATCGCAAAATCCCAGTCGTCATCGGCTCCGATTCTCACCGTCCCGTCCGCGTCGGGGAGCATTTCGTCACTGCCTTGAATCACCTCACCGAAGCCGGCTACGAGAAAGTCAGTCACTTCCTCAACCGCCAGCGCATCGACCTCAACATCTCCGAAGTGCTCGCCAGCCTAAAAAAAGCCGCCGACCACAACGCGTGAGGCCCGCCTGCGGCGGGAATGACGAAGGCCAAATTCTCGAATGCCGAATGAGTTCGCCATTCAGCCTCCTCGGCATTCGACTCCCGATCATTCATTCGTCATTCTGATTTCGTCATTCGTCATTTTTATATGTTCCGCACCGGCATTGGTTACGACGTCCACCCCTTCGCTGAAGGCCGCCCGCTCGTGCTCGGCGGAGTCACCATCCCGCATAGCCGTGGTTTGCAGGGCCATTCCGATGCCGACGTGCTCAGCCACGCCATCGCCGACGCCGTTCTCGGTGCCCTTGGCGAACCCGACATCGGCCACTGGTTTCCGCCCAGCGACCCCAGCATCGAAGGCATCAGCAGTCTCAAAATCCTCAAAAAATGCGCCCAGATCGCCGCTGAAAAGGGCATGCGCATCGAGAATGTCGATTCCTCCCTCATCGCCGAGGCACCACGCGTGAAACCGCACGCCGCCGCCATGAAGCAGCACATCGCCACCGCTCTCGGCATCCAGCCTGACCAAGTCGGCGTCAAAGCCACCACCAACGAGCGCCTAGGCTTCGTCGGTCGAGAGGAAGGCATCGCCGCCATGGCCGTCGCCTGCGTCAGCAGGAAATAAGTCAGCGGAAAGAACCCGCTTGGCGGCCTCGTGTTTCCCTCCACACTGGAATTCGTCATTCTGGTTTCGTCCTTCGTCATTTCCCCCCCCCATGTCCGACACCGCCTCCGCTGCCTCCCTCGTCGCCAATTTCCAAAAACTTAAAGCCGCCCTCGGCAGGCGCATCGTCGGACAGGAGGCCGTCATTGAGCAGCTCTTCATCGCCCTCGCTGCCGGTGGTCACAGCCTGCTCGAAGGCGTGCCCGGTCTTGCGAAGACGCTCCTCGTCAAATCGCTCGCTGACGCGATGCACCTCAGCTTCCGCCGCATCCAGTTCACGCCCGATTTGATGCCCGCCGACATCACCGGCACCGAGATCATCCAGGAAGATGCCGAAACCGGCCGCCGCAAACTCACCTTCCAGCACGGCCCGATTTTCAGCCAGATCATCCTCGCTGACGAAATCAACCGCACGCCGCCCAAGACGCAGGCAGCATTGCTTGAGGCGATGCAGGAAAAGCACGTCACCGTCGGCCAGGAGACCTTCGCGCTGCCAAAACCCTTCTTCGTGCTCGCCACGCAGAATCCCATCGAGCAGGAAGGCACCTATCCCCTGCCCGAGGCGCAGAAAGACCGCTTCCTCTTCCTCATCAAAGTCGATTACCCAAGCCGTGATGACGAACGCGAGATCGTCAACCGCACCACCGGCACTGAAAGCCAGGAGATCGACGCCGTGCTCACCGCCGAGGATCTGCAAGCCGCGCAACAACTCGCACGCAAAGTTCCTGTGCCAGATCATGTCATCGACTTCGTCCTCGACCTCGTCCGCGCCACACGTCCGAACGAACCAGGAGCCTCCGAATATGTGAAAAGCATGCTCGGCTGGGGGGCCGGTCCGCGTGCCAGCCAGATGCTCGTCCTCGCCGGCAAAGTCCGCGCCCTCCTTCAAGGCCGCACTCACGTCACCACCGACGACATCGAAGCCCTCGCCGCCCCTGCCCTCCGCCATCGCTTGGTGCCCACCTTTCACGCCGAAGCCGAAGGCATCACGGTGGATCAAATCATCGCCGAGATCATCAAGACGACGAAAAAGAGCGCCGCGCGTGTGCTGTGAGATGATATTTTAAGCCATGAGCACCATCGCCATTGATACCTCACAACTTCAATTTTTAATCCGCTCGGCTGTGAATGAAGCCTTCGACGAGCGCATGGATGAACTCCGCTCAGACTGGGATGACGAAATGACCGACGCGGCTCTCGCCCGTGCGATGGACGAAGCACGAAGCTCACCACGAATGTCGGTCGAGGAGTTTCACAAACGCCTGCAAACCAGCCTGTGAACATCGAGATCACGGAGGCTTTCTTGAAAGATGTCCAATCTGCGCGCAATGCGGAGCTGGAGAAACGAGTCGGCAAAATGCTGGCCAAAGTCCAAGCTGCCCCGTCGCTGATCAGCCTGCCACAGATCGTCGCAATGAGCGGCCATCCAGGATACTACCGCTACCGTCTGGGTGACTTTCGCGCCGGCTTTGAAATTCACGATGGCGTGATCGTTTTTCTGCGCTGCCTCCACCGCCGCGAAATCTACCGTTTCTTCCCCTAATCCGGCCTCGTCATTCCCACAGTGGCAACTCTCAGCGACATCCTCCAAGCCGAAGACATCACCAGTCTGCAAACCCTGCAGCTCTTCGCCCGTACGGTCGTCGAGGGTTTCACCACTGGGCATCACGCCTCGCCGCACAAAGGGTTCAGCGTCGAATTCCGCCAGCACCGCCCGTATGTGCAGGGCGATGAGATCCGCCGCCTCGACTGGAAGGTCTTTGGCCGCAGCGACCGCTTCTACATCCGCGAATACGACGAGGAGACCAATCTCCGCGCCACCATCGTCCTGGATGCCAGCGGCAGCATGAACTACCGCGGCGGCAAAGGCATCCTCAAGTTCGACTTCGCCCGCAAACTCGCCGCCTCGCTCGCCTACCTGCTCATGAGCCAGCAGGATGCCGTCGGTCTCATCACCTTCGACTCCAAAGTACGCGAGATCATTCCCAGCCGCACCAAGATCACGCATCTGCATCTCATGCTCGAAGCGATGGTCAAAACCACGCCCGGCAAAGATACCAGTCTCGCTCCCGTCATCGAATCCCTCGCCCAGCGCCTGAAACGTCGCGGTCTCGTCATCCTCATCAGCGACTTCTTCGACGATCCTACTGCGCTGCTCCAGTCCATCGGTGTCCTGCGCAAAAAAGGCCACGAAATCATCGCCCTCCAGCTCTGGGACCGCGACGAGATCGACTTCCCCTTCGGCAACTGGGCACGCTTCGAGAACCTCGAAAACGACGACGACTTCCTCCTCCTTGATCCCGCCACCGTGCGTCAGCGCTACCTCGAAGTGCAGAAAATCTTCGCCGAGCAGCTCAAAGACGGCTTCCGCAAACACCAGGTCGATTATCTCTCGCTTCCGACTGACGAATCGCACTCTGCGGCGCTCCGCAGCTATTTGGCGCTCCGCATGCGCTGAGAAAATGACGAAACCAGAATTCCGAATGACGAAAGAAGCCCCAAATCCGAATGACGAAACCATGAGCGCCCACGCTCTGGAATTCGGCATTCGTGCTTCGTCATTCATTCGTCATTCTGAATTCGTCATTCGTCATTCCAGCCCGCCCTCACGATGACTTTTCTCAACATCGCACTCCTGGCGGGCGGCCTGGCTTTTCTCATCCCGCTGATCATCCACTTGTTGAACAAGCGGAAGGTCGTCACCGTGCGCTGGGGCGCGATGCATCTGCTGCACGAGGTCATCCGGCAGCGGAAGCGCAAGATGAAGATCGAGCAACTCTTGCTCCTCATCACGCGCATTGCCATTCCCATCGTGCTCGCGCTCTGCCTCGCACGTCCGGTGCTCACCGCGCTGCGTTCGCTCGGACTCGGAAGTTCATCGCTCATTGTGATGCTCGACGACTCCTTCTCGATGCGTGCTCCGGCGGAAAAAACCGCCATGCCTGGTGCCAGTGTCGCCGATCAAGCACGCACCGATCTCCAACAAATCACCGAAGCGCTTCCCAAAGGTTCCGCTGCTCAAATCGTGCTCTCCGGTGGCACGCCGCGCAAACTGCTCGATCAAGCGACCACCGCGCTCGATCTCATCCCGAAGAAGCTCGGCGATGTTCCCTCCATGTCCGGCCCCGTTTCGGCCAATGATGCCTTCCAAGCCGCCACCTCCGCTTTGAAGGACGCGCCGAATGCCGCACGTGAAGTCGTCATCGTCTCCGATTTCCAAGAAGCCGACTGGAAAGCCATCGCCGATGGCGCGGCGCTGCCAGCGCTCGAAAATCTCTCCAAACAGGAGCCCAAGCCGCAGATCACCTTCTACCGCATCGGCAGCGATCTCGCCGAAAACCTCAGCATCGCCAGCGCCGACCTCTCCGCGCTCGTCGCCGCTGAAACACAGCCCATCGGATTGCGAGTGCGCATCAAGAACCACGGCAAACGCCCCTGGCAGGACATTCCCGTGCATCTGGAGGCCGATGGTGCCCGCCTGCGCACCGCCCGTGTTTCCGTCGCTCCCGAAGGCGAGGCCGTTTTGTCCTTCACGCATGCCTTTGACAAAGTCGGCGACCATTCGCTCTCCGTGCGCCTCGAAGGCGACAGCTTTGCCGACGACAACGCCTTCCACAGCATCGTGCAGGTGCGCAATCAGCTCAACGTGCTGCTCATCGATGGCAAACCCGGCGCGGCTCCGCTCGAAGGCGCCACCGACTTCCTCGAACTCGCCCTCACGCCTCACACCGCCGCCGCGAACACCCTCAAAGACCTCATCCGCACCAAGAAGGTCGATCTGCGCAAACTGCGCGACGATGACTTCAAGCAAATCGAGGTCGTCATCCTCGCCAACGTCGAAAAGCTGCAAGGCCGCGCCCAATCCGATCTCGACAAGTTCGTCAAAGAAGGCGGCGGCCTCCTCATCTTCGCCGGCCCAGATTGCGACATCGACTGGTACAACCGCGAACTTTACCGCAAAGGCGAGGGTCTCCTGCCCGCCGCCATCAAAGGCCAGGCCCGTGCCGAACTAGCTGGCACACCTGCACGAGTGCTCATGCAGCGCCTCACGCATCCCAGCGTGCTTTACTTCAACGACGCCCGCGGCGGTCGCCTACAGGACGCCGAATTCCGCCACTGGTTCGAATTTGCGCAGCCCACCAACAGTGAAACCACCCAGCGCATCCTCAATCTCGACCGCAACGTCCCGCTGCTGCTGGAGAAAAAACACGGCCAAGGCCGCGTCATTGCCGCAGCCACCACCGCAAACGCCGAGTGGAGCAATCTCCCCCTTCAGCCTTTCTTCGTGCCGCTGATGCAGCGCCTGACAACTTACCTTGCCACAGAAGGCAGCGCTCCCGCCTGGCAGCTTGTCGGCTCCACGATTCGTCTGAACCTCGAAAAGGCCGACCTCGGCGCTGAATTCACCCTGCGTGATCCCACGGGACAAACGCAGACGCTCAAGAGTCAGCAGGAAGGCGACAAAGTCTTCGTCCAAAGTCCGCCCATCGCCCAACCCGGCATCTTCCAGCTTCAACGCGTCGGAGCCGACAAGACCACCTTCCTCGCATTCAACACCGACAACACCGAATCCGATCTGAAGCCCCTCCCCGCCGATCAGATCAAAAAAATCGCCGACCGCCACGAGGCCAGCTTCGCCGACTCCCTCCCCGGCTACCAAGCACTCGACCGGACCCGCCGCCACGGCAGCGAACTCTGGCAGCCACTCCTCATCGCCTTGTTAGCGCTGCTGTTCTTCGAGGTGCTGCTTCAGCAACGCATCGCGAAAGGCTGACTCAGACGAAGACATTGAAACCGCTGCTTATAAACCGTATTAACCGGCATGACGTCCACCGCTCCATCCGCACACCCGCTGTTGTCCAGGATCACCATTGATCCTGAGGTCTGCCATGGAAAGCCAGTCATCCGAGGCTTGCGCTATCCGGTCGAGTCGATGCTCGAATACCTCTCCGCAGGCGACACTTTCGACGATGTGCTGGCTGAGTTTCCCGATCTGGAACGCGATGACCTGCTCGCCTGCATCGAGTTCGCCAACCAGTCTCTCAAACTTCGCAGTTGGCAGCTCATCGCGGCATGAAGTTTTTGATCGACGCGCATCTTCCGCCCGTTTTGCGCCGCGTTTTTGCGGCAGCGGGCCACGATGCCATTCACACAGCCGATCTACCGGACCACAACGCCTCCAAAGATGGCGTTCTCAACACAGTTTCGATAGCTGAGCAGCGTGTGGTCGTCTCCAAGGACACCGACTTCTATTACTCCCATCTTTTGCACGGTCGCCCGTGGAAGCTCGTGCTGGTCCGCACCGGCAACATGAGCCTGCGGGACACACGACAAATGTTCGAAGCGCATCTTCCGGCCATTGCCATCGCTTTGCAGTCGCACACACTCGTTGAGCTTGACCGCCAGCGGCTCTCCATCATCGCCTGATCATGACTCCCCAAACCGAAACCACCCTTCGCTTCACCGGCGGCTACCCGCCGCTTCCGGTGATCGTGATCGCGTTCGGGCTCGCCGTGGCGATGTGGTTCCTCTACCGCCGTGAGTTGAAGTTCGTGTCTTCGCGTTTGGCGAAGGTTCCCGCCATCCTGCGCTCGCTGGCCGTGTTCATTCTCGTTCTGGCGCTCGCCGGGCCGGTGTTGCGGCATGTGACAACGTTGCGGCAGTTGGGCCGCGTCGTCATCGCCGTGGATAGCTCGGCGTCGATGCAGCTCAGCGATGACAACGACGAAAAGTCAGCCAAAACACGCTTCCAACGCGCCGAAGATCTGCTTTTCAAAGGAACCACGCCGCTGCTCAAGAAACTGGCCGCGACGCAGGATGTCGAGCTCATCGCGTTGCGTGGCAACAACACGCAGCGGCTCTGGTGGCACCGCCAAAATGGCAAGGACACATCGGGTGAGCTTCCCACCGCATTTGAGCTGCCAGCGACGACGCCGATCACGAATCTCGACCAAACGCTGCGCAGCGCGCTGGGGCCAGCGACCGCAGGAACGGCGCTCGTGGTGCTCACCGACGGTCAGCACAACGCCAGCGGCTCGCCGGAAGAATTCAGCACGGCCTTGAAGGCCAGCGGCACCTCCGTTTTTACCATCGGCTTCGGCACCGAGGTGCCACCCTCTGATTTGTCGCTGCTGGAGGTGAACGCGCCCGAGTCCGTCTTCAGCAAAGAGAACTTCCAAGGCCGACTTTCCATCAACGACAGCATGCCCGCAGGCATCCCCGCCACGGTGCGCATCGAGAGCCTGGGCAAGGTGCTATGGAAAAAAGACTTCAACACCGACGGCAAAGGCGAGAAGAGCTTCGATTTCCTCTTCCCCGTGGCCGAGCTGCCGCCGCCCGCGCCCGGCCAGCGTGACAAGACCTTGCGCAGCGTAAACATCCAGGTGGCTGCCAGCGGTGATCGCGCCTCTCTCGAAAAAACGCGCTCCAACAACGCCCGTGAGCTTGCCATCCACCTTCTGGAAAAGAAGCGCAAGGTTCTCATCGTCGATGGCCGACCGCGCTGGGAAACGCGCTACATTCACAACCACTTCGACCGCGATGAACGCTGGCAGGCCACGCTGATCTTCGACGACATGGCTGATGACGTCGGCAAGGGTTCCTTGCAGCGCGATTTCCCGAAAACACGCGACGACCTGCTCAGCTACGATCTCGTCATCCTTGGCGATGCTGCGGTGAATCGCTTCAAGGCCGAGAACCTCGACTGGCTCGTCGAATTCGTCGAGAAACGCGGCGGCGGCCTCATCATGATCGACGGCCAGCGTGGAAAACTTCGTGAGTGGGCGAATGGCAAGACCGCCTCGCTCATCCCCGTGCGGTTTGGAACAACCAGCATCAAGAATCAAGCCTCCAGCATCCAGCTCACCACTGACGGCCAGCGTTTCGACGCCCTGCGTCTCAGCGACAGTCCCAGCGCCAACGCCACCCTCTGGCCCACGCTGCCGAAAGTGAACTGGCACTCCGCCATTGAGCCGCTGCCCGCCGCCATCACCCTCGCTAAGGCACAGCAGCCGACGATGGTCTTCCGTCAGGTCGGTGCCGGTGCCGTGCTCTACCTTGGCACCGATGAACTCTGGCGCTGGCGCTTCCAGGTGGCAGATCTGTATCATCAGCGCCTCTGGGTGCAGCTCGGTGCCTGGATCGCGGCCCCGCCGTTTCAAATCGACCAGAAAAAACTCTCTGTCGGCACCGACCGCCTGCGTTACTCGCCGGGCGAGGCCTCCGAGATCCGCGTGCGCGTCCGCAATGACAAGGGCGATATCATCACCGACGCCCAGCCTCGCGCCTATCTCCTGCATGACGGCAACGAAGTCGCCACGCTTCAGCTTGACGCCGATCCCACTCACGTCGGCGTCTATCGCGCGGTCACACCGCCACTCAAAGCGGGCACCTACGAGATCGCCGTTGCCGAAAGCCCCAGCTCACCCCGCAGCGATGCGCGGCTCTCGCTGCACGTCTCAGACACTGGCAATCCCGAGTGGGCCACGCTCACCATGAACCGTCCGCTGCTCGAAACGATGGCGCAAAACAGCGGCGGCCGCTTCCTGCGCGAGGAACAAGCCGCCACCGACCTGCCCAATCTCCTGCAAACCCTCGACCGCAAACAAGTCATCACCAAAGAAACCATCCTGTGGTCGAGCTGGTGGTGGTTCGGCGCAGCGATCCTGCTGCTCACCGTCGAGTGGCTCATGCGCAAACGTTTGAAACTCGTCTGATCATGGCCGCCCACAATGACCGCGCCCAGCTTGCTGTCCGGGTGACTCCAAACGCGAAGAAGTCGGAGTTCGCCGGTTGGACCGCCGATGAAAAAGGCCGCCCCGTGCTATTGGTGAAACTGCACGCCCCGCCGGTGGATGGCAAAGCCAACAGCGAACTCATCCGATTTCTCGCCGAAGCATTCGACTGCCCCAAAGGCCAGATCACCCTGCTTCGCGGCACCTCAAGCCGTCAAAAGTCGCTCGAATTGCCTGCGGAGGTGATGGATCGGCTGCCGAAGTGATCAGCGCACGATCCTGGGCTCGATCTTCAAGCAGCGCAGTCTGCCGTTCTGCAACCAGCCATCTTCGTTGCGCACGATGACACGCAGCGTTTTCGGCGGTTTGCCCCCCAGGTAGGTTTCGGCCTTCGTCAGTGTGATGACGAGACTGCCGTCATCCTGGCGCTGGATGATCTGCGGCTTGTCGGTGTCGAACCAGCCGTCTTCGGTGAAGACAATGATCTTGTCGGCTTCGCGTTGGTGTTTGCTCAGTCGAGCCGCCGCTGTGGCGGGTTTGAGCGTGAGAGTGACCGTTTCACCTTTCTCGCTGGCGCTGGCGGTCCAGGCATCGCTGGTCTGCTCGGCGCGCTCACGTTCTTCGTTGAGCAGCTTGTGCCATTTCTCATTCAGCGCAGTGGTTTCTGCCACCGGCAGCGTGAGACTGAGGTCCATCGAATCCGGGTGGCAGGAGTTGCCACAGCACATCCACGCCGCCTTGCCGTTGAGCGTGACTTGTTCGCCAATCTTCAAGTTGGCGGGCGGTGTGATCTCCGCGCGCAGCATCACATCACGATCAAAGCCCTGGGCCTTGATCTGGAACATCAACGTGCGCTCCGGCTCAGGGTAGATGAGTTCGCCTACCTTCCAGCCTTTCGGTAGGTTCCACTTCAACTGCGTGGGCACGCCGACGATGCCGGGAAAGCGCCAGTAGGTGTGCCAGCCTCGATCATGATCGAGCCAGAGGCCGACGGTGAAGGGCTTGCCGGGGACGATGGCGGCGACTTCGGATACCAGTTGGAGTTTGAGACCCGTTTGTCCAAATGACGAATGACGAATGACGAATGACGAAAGCAAAACCACGAGCACCAACCAGCGGCGGCTCGGACCATTCGTCATTCGGCATTCAGCATTCTTCATTTCTCAGTATGCAGCATGCCCCGGCGTGCGGGCAAAGGGAATGACGTCGCGGATATTGGGCACGCCTGTGACAAACATGAGCAGGCGCTCGAAGCCGAGGCCGTAACCGGCGTGCGGAACGGTGCCGTAGCGGCGGAGGTCGGCATACCAGGAGTAATTCGCGGGATCGAGTTTCTGTTTGGCCATCAAGCCTTCCAGGACATCCAGCCGCTCCTCGCGCTGGCTTCCGCCGACGATTTCGCCGATGCCGGGCACGAGCAGGTCCATGGCGGCGGCGGTCTTGCCATCGTCGTTTTGGCGCATGTAGAAGGGTTTGATGTCCTTCGGATAGTTGAAGATGGTCACGGGGCCTTTGACGTGCTCTTCGGCCAAGAAGCGCTCGTGCTCGGTTTGCAGTCCTTCGCCCCAGACAACCGGGTTTTCGAAGCTGCGGCCGGATTTGACCAGGATCTCGACGGCATCGGTGTAGCTGATGCGTTCGAAGGGTTTGTCGAGGGTCTGCTTGAGGCGGACGATGAGTTCTTTGTCGATGAACTTGTTGAAGAACTCCAGTTCGTCCGGGCACTCGTCAAACATGGCCTGCACGAGATAGCGCACCTGTTCTTCGGCGAGTGTCATGTCGTCGAAGAGGTCGTAAAAAGCCATCTCGGGCTCGATCATCCAGAATTCGGCGGCGTGGCGCGTGGTGTTGCTGTTCTCGGCGCGGAAGGTGGGGCCGAAGGTGTAGATGTTGCCGAGGGCGCAGGCGAAGGCCTCGCCTTGAAGCTGGCCGCTGACGGTGAGGTAGGTGGGGCGACCAAAGAAGTCCTGCTCGGGCTTGGTGGGCGTGTTCGGCTTCAGCGTAGTGACTTGGAACATCTCCCCCGCCCCTTCGCAGTCGCTGCTGGTGATGATGGGCGTGTGGACGTAGAAAAAGCCGCGCTCCTGGAAGAAGCGATGCACGGCGAAGGCCATTTTGCTGCGCACACGGAAGACGCTGCCGAACAGATTCGTGCGCGGGCGCAGATGCGCGATGGTGCGCAGGAACTCGGGCGTGTGGCCTTTCTTTTGCAGCGGATACGTTGCATCCGCCTCACCGACGATGCGCAGTTCCTTCGCCTGCATCTCCCATTTCTGCCCGGCGGCCGGTGACGCGATCAAATCGCCCGTCACTTCGACGGATGCACCGGTCAAAATGCGCGGCAGCAGCTCGGCGGACGGCAAGGCGGCATCGACGACGACTTGCAGGCCCTTGAAGCACGAGCCGTCGGTGATTTCGAGGAAGGAGCAGGCCTTGGAGTCGCGCTTGGTGCGCACCCAACCGCGGGCGATGATGCTGGAGCGCGGCGAGTCGGAATGGATGAGGTCTTTGATCGTGTCGAGAGCCATGGGCGGAAAGCTACAAGGCACAACGCATGGAGCAAGGAGCTTGGAAAGCCTGCGGCAATCTTCTCGGCACCCGCGCTTCATGTAGGCGCATTCGCCAGAATGCGGGCACCGCTTCACGTTCTGGCGAACGTGCCTACCAGCGCCCAGCGTCCCGTCTCAGCCAGCGTCATCGCCTTCCTCGCCGTGGCCTTCTTCGGCCATGCGCTGGATCGTGCCGCCAAGAAGTTCGATGTAGCCGTTCACATCCATGCTTTCGGGCTCTGGATCACCACGCACGGCGTAGAGCCAGCCTTGCTCATACGGATTGCTGCGCACGATGCAGGCATCCTGCTTCAGAAGCGGGTTGCCACCGGCAAAGGCGCCGTTCATCACGCAATAGACATCTGAGGCGGCCTTGAAACCCTCGACCCAGCCGATGTTGTCACCTGGGGACACTGGACCGCCTTCGGCAGGCTTCCAATCGCAATCCACCAGCTCACCGAGCATGCGCGTGGCGAACTTGGTGAAGCCGACGCGCCACAGATTCGATTCACCTTCCATCGGAGCCATCCAGTAATGAGAGCGGGAATAGCGGAAGGTGTCAGGGAAGCGGGCGGAGAAGCGGGCGTGCTTGAAGCGGACGAAATTCAGCGGCATGAGGTGGGAGAAAGATAGGAATGGAAGGCGGGTCAAGAGGTCAACGGTCAAGGCGTGGTCAAGTGTCGGACGCTCGAGTGATCGCAGGAACCATTCTTGACGAACCTTGGCCTTTGACGGCGCAGCCACCTTGACCGCGCAGCGCTACCCACGACGACGCAAGCCGACAAACGCCAGCGCCACGCCGACGAGCGTATGCACACCGAGCATGATCATCGCCAGATTCGGGGCGGCGAACCAGGTCTTCACAAACTGGTCGATGGGATCGAAGAAGGGCGTTTTTTGCAGTGTGTCGATGATGCCGGACCAGCCGTAGTGCGCCGTGATGAAGGGATGCACCACATGGCCGAGCGCCTGAGGGAAGCCGAGCAAGGCCCCGCAGAGAATCACGTTCGCGCACAGCAGCGTGAGCGAAATGCTATGAGCGCGCTCCGGTGTGCTGGAGTTGGCCGAAATGCCGAGGCACAGGGCAGCGAACGCGGTTCCTGAGAGGGCGGGCAGCAGCAGCTTCGCTCCCTGGGCTCCGGGGAGGCCGCCGGAGACGATTTCGAGAAACATCTCCATCCAGATGCTCTGCACGAGGATGATCGGCAGCATGAACAGGATCGAGCCAAGCAGCCATGCACCCGGCGTCACTCCACCGATGCGCTCGCGCTCATAAATCGCCCGCCGTCCCGCAATCTCCCGCGCTCCGAGCCGCACGGCCATGAACAGCACCAGCAAGATCTGGATCAGCACGATCATGGACACCGTGTGCGAGGCTGGCCAGAGCACCTCGGGCGTCGTGGCTCCCTTGGCCGCCTCGACGACCAGCTTTTTGTTCGGCCACAGCAGCAACACCGCGATGACCGGCCCGCCGACGAGCAGCGAGGCATGCACGATCCATTCACGCGGTGTTCTTCTCAGCAGCGACCAGCGGCGGCGCACCAGATGCTGCGCCTGGCTGAGCGTGCCCGGCAGCGGGATGATGGGCCGCACCTCGATTTCGGCGGGCTTTTTCTTCTCCTCCTCCACCTCATCCTCACCGCGCTGCTTCATCACGATGGTGCGGTCGGCGTCACCGGGATCTTCTTCAGCAGGAGAGAGCTCCTCGGCCTTCGCGCCCAGCTTGAAGGCAGCGTAGTAGGAGTCGCGGTGCTTCATCCACGAGTCGCCCCAGCGCTGCGCGGGGCGCTTCGCCAGACGTGCATAGACTTCGTCATAAGTCGGCACCGTGAAGTAGTGCGGGATCGCGCGTGCCGGACCGTGGAAGGCCACATAGCCCTCGTGCAGCACCACCACCGTGTCGTAGGCGCTCAGGTTGGAAAGCGCGTCCGTCGCGTGAATCACAATGCGGTCCGGCCGGTCGCAGGCCACCAGCTTGAGCAGAGCTTCAAACTCGCGCTCGCTGCGCACATCCAGGCCCACGGTGAAGTCATCGCACAGCACGATCACCGGGTCCGCCACCAGCGCGAGGCCGAGTTTCAAGCGGCGGCGTTGAGGCAGCGCCAGCTCCGAAGTGCGCTCTGTCGCGATGTTTTCCAATCCCACCGTCACCAGCACATGCGACACGCGGGAGAGCATCTCGTCCTTCGTGCGGCCCGCGCCGCGCAGCAGCGCCGCGCTGATGAGGTTTTCCCGCACCGTCAGGTGGTCGATCAGGCTGTCGTCGCCGGAGGGCACCCAGCCGAGCTGGTTCGGATAAAGCGGCTGCTTCAGCAAGTCGCGCCCACGCAGGGTGATCTCACCGGCCTCGGGGTCGGCCAGACCGGCCAGGATGCGCAGCAGCGTCGTCTTGCCGCTGCCGGACGGCCCGATCACCGCCAAAACATGACCGCCCGGTGCCATGAAGCTGACCTGTTCCAGCACGCGAAGCGGTTCCTTGTGCTTGCCGGGGACAACGTGGGAGAGATTGTTGATTTCGAGCATAAAAACTCATCTAAGCCGTTCCCCCCGAAAGAGCAAAGATCAAAATTCAGCCTTCCCTTCCCCGGCCCGCGCTTTATTTCTCGTTCCCATGTCTCCGATCCTCCAAGTCCACCCCTCCGACGACGCCCTCGTGGCCCTGCGCGACCTCGAAGCCGGAGCCCTCGTCTCCCTGAAGGGCCAGAGCTGGACACTGCGCGAAAAGATCCCCGCCAAGCAGAAATTCGCCGCGCATGACTTCGCTGTGGGCGATCTCATCACGATGTATGGCGTCACCGTCGGCAAAGCCACGCAGCCCATCGCGGCAGGGGCGCTCATCCACACGCGCAACGTCGTCCACGCCACCTCCGCCTTCAGCGGCAAGCAGAGCGACTACACCTGGACGCCGCCCGATGTCTCCAAGTGGCAGAATCGCACCTTCAACGGCTTCAAGCGCTCTCACGGCCCCGCGGGCACCGCGAACCACTGGGTCGTCATCCCGCTCGTCTTCTGCGAAAACCGCAACCTCGCCTTCATGCGCGAGGCACTCACCCGCAGCCTCGGCTACGGCAAAACCTCGCCCTATGAGCAGTTCGCGCATCGTCTCGTGCAAATGCAGCGCGAAGGCGCGTCCAAGGCGCAAATCGAGGCCGCCATGCTCGAAGCAGAAACCTCCGCCGCCACCGCCCGCGTCTTCAAGAACATCGACGGCGTGAAGTTCCTGGAGCATGGCCTCGGCTGCGGCGGCACGCGGCAGGATGCGCAGGCCCTGTGCCGCCTCCTCGCCGGTTACATCAACAACTCCAACGTCGCCGGAGCCACCGTGCTCAGCCTCGGCTGCCAGCACGCCCAGGTCAGCCTCTTGGAAAACGAACTCGCCACGCTCTACCCGCAGTTCGACAAACCCCTGCTCATCTACGAGCAGCAGAAGAGCAAATCCGAGCGCGACATGATGGCCAACGCCATCCGCGACACCTTCCTCGGCCTCGCCACCGCGAATGAGCAGACGCGTGAGCCCTGCGCCCTCAGCAATCTCATCATGGCCGTCGAATGCGGCGGCAGCGACGGCTTCTCCGGCATCTCCGCCAATCCCGCCATCGGCCATACTGCGGACATCCTTGCAGCGCTTGGTGGTGCGCCCGTCCTGAGCGAGTTCCCCGAACTCTGCGGCGTCGAGCAAAGCCTCAGCGACCGCTGCGTCAGCGCCGCCCTCGCCGACAAATTCGTCGGCCTCATGCGTGCGTATGAAGGCGCGGCTCAGGCCTGCGGCTCCGGCTTCGACGCCAACCCCAGCCCCGGCAACATCCGCGACGGTCTCATCACCGACGGCATCAAATCCGCCGGTGCGGCCAAAAAAGGCGGCACCAGTCCCATCGTCGATGTCCTCGACTACGCCGAACCCATCCGCCAGCACGGCGGCCTCACACTCTACTGCACGCCCGGCAACGACGTAGAAAGCACCACCGCCCTCGCCGGCGGCGGCTGCAACATGATGCTCTTCACCACCGGCCTCGGCACTCCCACCGGCAATCCCGTCTGCCCCACGCTCAAGATCGCCACGAACAGCGATCTCGCCCGCCGCATGCCCGACCTCATCGACTTCGACACCGGCCCCATCATCACCGGCGAAAAGACCGTCGAGCAAATGGGCGAAGACATGCTCGAACTCGTCATCGCCACCGCCAGCGGCGACTACACGCCGAAGGCCGTTGCTCTAGGGCAAGACGACTTCCTGCCGTGGAAGCGGGGCGTATCGTTGTGATGGTCGCGCAGATTCTCAGAATGCCTTATTGGGTATTTTCAATGCGATCTTCGAAACCGTTCGGCACCTTACCCCTCGCAAAGAAGATAAAAGTCCAAAAGAAGTATGGAAAAGTGATACGTGCCGACGCAAACGACCAAAAATACGCTGAAGAATCAAACGGGCCTGCGCAAAGATGAACGGCCCACGAGACAAGAAGAGCGCACATGCAACTGACAAGCGTAGCGATTAACATTGCATCGAATGTGGCGATCTGAAGATGATGTCGCACCAAACAACCTATAACACAGTGAGCCCCGACGAGAAACATCAGATCAATCGGCAACGCATTTTGGACATAGAACAGCGGCTGAAGGCCGAGCTTAGCTAACAATGATAATGCCCACGTCAGTGGCGTGATACCACTCCAATTCCTGACGAAAGCAAGTGCTGTAAACTGGGCAAATATGACACTGAGCAAAGCCGCACCGCCTGGATCCCTGAAGGTGCCATATGGCTGACCAGGAAGATCATCAATGTAGATGCACGAACACGCGACAGCAGATCCAATGACTCGGGGATCGGTTGCTAGTTTACGTAACATTGGTTGAAAGCTAGTGGACGGTGAGTCTTTCCAGGATTGTCACTCATAGTGCGTCCACATCCGCAATACTTTCACGGCATGCTCGGCAGCAAACACCTGATAAACCAGCCGATGCTGGATGTTGATGCGGCGCGAATAGGCACCTTCCAGATCGCCCACCAGTTTTTCATAGGGCGGCGGTGTTTGAAACGGATTCTGGGCCAGTACGTCGAGCAGCCGTTGTGTCTGAGACTTCAAATTCGAGGAGGCGATCTTCTTCGCATCCTTCTGCGCCTGCTTCGTGTAGAAGACTGTCCAGTTCACCAGCCGGGATTCTTGGAGGCTTTGGACAATGACTCACGCATGCCTTTGCGGATCGACTCGCGCATGCCGGGGATCGCCAAAAGATGCAGCGTCTCCTGAATGCTGCGCCAGTCATCCTCAGAGATCAGCACGGCGTTGCCACGAGTGGTCGTGATCTGAATCGGCTCATGGGAGTCCGCCGTCTCGACCATCAACTGGCGGAGCTTCGTGCGTGCTTTGGTTTCAGGCAGTGAGGTCATGCTGGGAGTGTGCTGGAAAACCGCCTTGCCGTCAAGCTGACTGCCGCCTCCTATGTGGCATGCGTCTGTTTTTCCTGAGTCTCACCCTCGTCCTTCCCATTTCGGCCAAAGACATCTCCATCGCTGATGCCGCAGCCTTCGCCGATGCCGCCAAAACCGTCGCGGCAGGCGACACGCTGATCCTCCAAAACGGCACCTGGGCCGATGCGCGTTTGAAGATTCATGCGGCAGGCACGGCGGAGAAGCCGGTGACGATCAAGGCGCAGACGCCGGGCAAGGTGGTGTTCACGGGCGACTCGCGGCTCTCGGTGGGCGGGGCGCACGTCGTGGTGGACGGCTTGTGGTTTCAGAATCCGACGGGCGCGCAGGTCATCGAACTGCGCCTCGACTCCAAGCAGCTCGCCAACGACTGCCGCATCACCAACTGCGCGGTGACGAATGACACGCAACTCACCTCGGTGGACTCCGCCCAGTTTGTCTCAATCTACGGCACCCGGAACCGCGTGGACCACTGCTACATCGCCGGCAAGACGACGCAGGGCACCACGATGGTCGTGTGGCTGTCGAATGAGGCGAAGGATCAGGGCAAGCACCAGATCGACCACAATCACTTCGGCCCACGCCAGAAGCTCGGCAAGAACGGCGGCGAGACGATCCGCCTCGGCGACAGCAAGACCTCCATGCAAACCGCCGCCTGTGTGGTGGAGCATAACCTGTTTGAGAAATGCGATGGCGAGGCCGAATGCATCTCCAACAAGTCCTGCGGCAATGTTTATCGTTTCAACGCCTTCAAAGGCGTCTCCGGCACGCTGACGCTACGCCACGGCAATCGCTGCATTGTCGAGAACAACGTTTTTGATGGTGCGGGGGGCAAAGGAGCCGGTGGCGTGCGAGTCATTGGCGAGTACCACATCGTCACCGGCAATCACTTTGAGAATCTCACGGGTGACAAAGAGCGCAGCGCCCTGTGCATCATGCTTGGCATCCCTGATTCGCCTGCGAACGGATATTTTCAGGTCAAACACGCTGAAATCACTTACAACAGCTTCATCAACTGCGAACACAACATCCTCATCGGCATGAGCGGCGACAAAAAGGCCACGCTCCCACCTGTTGAAACAAGGATCAGCGGCAATTATATCGACACAAGCAAGGGCGAAGCGTTTGAGATCAAATGCGCTGTCGATGGAGTCACCACCAGGAATAACAGTGACATGAAGAGTAAACAGCCGAAATATTTTCCGATACCTGAACCTGTCGGCCCTTCGTGGTGGAAGTAACTTCGATTGGCAATCGAAGCCGAACGGCCCAAACCATTCGACGGCCAGTCGAATCTACCCAATCCCCATGCGCACCAACGTCCTCGGAACCTCTCTCACCTGCTGCTGTCGCCAACCCATGACCGGGTTCTACCGCGACGGCTACTGCCGCACCGGTCCCGGTGATGTCGGCCTGCACACCGTCTGCATCGAAGCCACCGCCGACTTCCTGCGTTTCTCCGCCGCACGCGGCAATGATCTGAGCACTCCCGCCCCCGAATGGGATTTTCCCGGCCTGGAACCCGGCGACCGTTGGTGCCTCTGCGTCACACGCTGGAAGGAAGCGCTAGATGCCGGAGTCGCCCCGCCCGTCTGCCTTTCCGCCAGTCACGAGTCCGCGCTTGAATGGGTCGATCTTGACGACCTGAAGGCTCACGCCCTCGATGATCCGGGCGCAGTCACCGAGTAATTCGGCGCGGTGTGTCCAAACAGCGTGCGCAGCTTGTCGCGAATGATTTCAAACGAGCGGCGGATAACGCGGAACATGCGCGGCAGCACCAGCCAGAGCACGATCAGCCCGGCCGTGAAGAAGCAGAGCGCGACAACGGGCTTCAGCACCATGAGCAGCGTGCCCGCCGCCACGATGATGTCCTCCGCGATGCTCAAGGCGATGTTTGAAGCCGGTTCGGGCGAATGATTCGCCAGCAGCCGCGTGCCCGCCTTCGCGCTGTGCGTCGTCAGCGCCGCACCACCAGCCAGCAACGCGCCGACGACCTCCAGATGCGCGGGCATCTCGCCAATGGCCTGCATGGCCAGAATCGTGCCGCCAATCGGCCGGATGAGCGTGTGAACACTGTCCCAGAGTGAGTCGATCCACGGCACCTTGTCCGCCACGAACTCGATGGCATACATCACACCGGCGGCGATGAGCACCCAGTCGTGCCCCAGCACTTCGATGGACTGGAATTTCTCCGCTAGATGCAGCGCGTCAAAGCGCACCAGCAGGCCGGTGAGAAACACCGTGAGGTAAAGATTCAAGCCTGCGAGCGATGCCAGTCCGAGCCCGAGGCCAAGCTGTTCGAGGATTTGCATGGTCGGGCTATACCATGAGTGGTTCGATTGGTCGATGAACAAGTTCGAGGGCATTTTGGAACCCGCTCGGAGTCTGACGTGAGAGTCCTCGTTTGGAGTCCCCGCTCGGAGTCCCGCCTTCAGGCGGAAAAAACGTGCTGTGCAGGACGCGGGTTCGAATTCGTCAAAGCATGCAGAAAACGTGAGCCTCTCCGCCTGAAGGCGGGACTCCGAACTCCAATCCGTCACCGGCTTGCCAAAAACTCCAGCACCTGCTGCGCCAGAGTCTTGCTGATTCCCGGCACGGCGGCGATCTCTTCTTCGCTGGCCTTGCGCAGTCGCGTCACCGACCCAAATGCCTTCAGCAGCGCCGCTTTGCGTGCCTTGCTAACACCGGGGCAGTCATCCAGAATGCTTTCAGCCACACGACGACCGAGCAGGAGTTGATGGTAGCCATTCGCCCAGCGATGCGCTTCATCGCGGATGCGTTGCAGCAATTTCAAGGCCCCGCGCTCGTGCGGAATGATGACCGGATGGCTTTCTCCGGGCCGATAGACCTCCTCATGCTCCTTCGCGAGGCCGATGATCGGCAGCTCATGCAATCCCAGCCGCCGCAACTCTGCCACCGCGACACCAAGCTGCCCTTTGCCGCCATCGACGATGACGAGATCCGGCAGCGTGACGAATTTCGGATTCGTGGCGAGACGCTGCATCGCATCCGCAGGCGCTTCCTGCGAGAACTCGGCATCATCACCGGCTGCCTGCCGACCTTCGAGCAAAATGCGCGAGAAGCGCCGCCGAATGACCTCGGCCATGCTGACAAAGTCGTTCTGGCCGCTCACCGATTTGATCCGGTAACGGCGATAGTTCGAGTTGTCGGGCACGCCGTTCTTGAAACGCACCATGCTGGCCACGCAGTGCGCGGTGCCGATGTTGGCGATGTCGAAGCACTCCATGACGAGCGGCGCGCGCTCCAGATGCAGGAGTTCCTTCAATTCCTGCACATCCGCCATCGGGTCGATGCTGCGAATGACCCGGGCCCGTGCTCCGCGCTCGAAGGTGCGCGTGGGAATGAGCGTCTTCTTGAAATCTTCGACCATGTCCCGCAGTTCGGCGGCTTTTTCAAAGTCGAGCCGTGCGGCAGCCTGCTGCATCTCCTCTTCCAAGGCAGTGACTAGGTCTTTGCTCTTGCCATCAAGGAACTCGCAGGCCTGCTCGACGCGCTTTTTGTAATCTTCCTGCGAAATGCGGGCGATGCACGGTGCGGAGCAGTTCTTGATGATGTCGTTGGAGCAGTGCTTGTAGTCCGCCTCGCCGGGCTTCAGCGGGCGGCAGACGCGCAGGCCAAATTTTTTGTTCAGCCAGTTGAGTGTCGTGCGCAGCGCCATGCCATGTGGGAAAGGGCCGAAGTAACGGGCACCATCCTCTTTCTTGAGCCGGGTGGTGGACAGACGCGGCATGGCATCGCCCATGTGAACGCGCACGAGGAAGTAGCGCTTGTCATCGCGAAAGCTGACGTTGTAGCGCGGACGAAACTCTTTGATGAGCTTGCTTTCGAGCACCAGCGCCTCGGTGTCGTTGCGGACCTGATGCAGATCAAAATCCCAGATGCTGGCGATGAGCGCCCGCGTTTTGCGGTCGGCCAGCTTCGAGCGCGCGGGTGTGAAGTAGTTCGCGAGGCGTTTGCGCAGATCACGCGCCTTGCCGACGTAGATCACGTTGTTTAGCCGGTCACGCATGATGTACACGCCCGGCACATGCGGCACATCGCGCAGTTTGGCTTGGAGGTCAGGCTTGGCTCGTGAATCGGGCATGCAGGAGGATTACGCGGCCACCACCCGCCACGGATGAACCGGTTCGGAGATGCCCTTCAACTGCATCGGTGGCATCGGTTCCGCCCGAATCAACTCCTGAGCTTCCGCATAGGTCTCCGCGTCCATCACGATCTCGCCTGCCTGAGCGATGCTGCACAGCCGCGAGGCCAGATTCACGCGATGCCCGAGCACCGTGTAGCTCAGCCGCTGATCCGACCCCATGCAGCCCGCCACCACCGAACCGGTGGCAACACCGATGCCGACCTCCAGCGAGTGCTTCGAGGTTTGATTCAAAGTGCGCCGCACCTGCAGCATGCTCAGCGCACACTGCACCGCGCTCAGCGCATCGGCACCCGTGCTGATGGGAGCGCCAAACAGCACCATGATCAGATCGCCCACGAATTTATCGACGATGCCGCCGTGCTTGTAGGCGACATCGGTGAGCGCGGTCATGTGCTCGTTGAGCAGTTCGATGACCTCGGCAGGCTCCATGTTCTCGGTGATGGCGGTGAAGCCGCGGATGTCGCAGAACAGCATCGAGACGTGCCGGATTTCGCCGCCGAGTCCGCTGCTCTGCTCGATCAACTGCGCCGCCACCGTGCGATCCGCCACCGCATTGAGCACACTGCGGTATTTCTCCTGAAGCGCGAGTCCTGCGGCCATTTGGTTAAAGGACGCGGCCAGTTTGCCGAGTTCGTCCTGCCGCCGCACCGGCACGCGCACGTCAAAGTTGCCCTGTTCGATTTGATGCGTGCCGCTGACGATGTCGCGGATCGGCCCGGAGAGTCCGCGTGAGATGTAAAGCACCACCAGCAGGGCAATCATGAGCGCCACAAGGCCTAGGCCGCCCACGTCACGCCGCAGTTCGGCCAATTCACGGTCCATCGCGTCGAGCGGGTAGAGATTCACCTGTGCCGCCAGCGGAAAGGGCGAGTCGGGATTGAGGACGCGGTAAAAGATCTGGTGCCGCACGCCATTGATCGGCATGGACATTTCCCGCTGTGCCCGCCCCGAACGATGAATCGACTCCGCGATGTGACGGGCGACCTCCTCCCGCTCGTTTTTCGGAATCGTGGTGCTCACCAGCGCCTCCTCCACCCACACACCGCTCATGATTTCGCCAAACTCCGAGCGCTTCGTCTGCTCGTAGAGTACCCGTTCGGCCAAAACCTGCAGCGGCAGGCCAAACAGCATGGCTCCCATGAATTTCCCGCTCTGCGGATCACGCAGCGGGGTGATGAAGACCTCGCGCACCTGCTCCGTGCGGCTGTCCTCGCCGAACTCGACGCGCAAGTAGCCGATCTCCTGCTCCTTGAGGATGTCTTCGAGCTTCCGCTCGCCCAGCCATTGCAGCCTGCCAGATTTGCGGCGGAACTCGGCGCTGGTGGCGCTCTCCTTTGGCAGCGGCGGCATCAGGTTGCGGCCCGGCACCGCGTTTTTCTTGGGCGCGGCCACAAAGTTGCCCTCCGGGTCGATGATGGCGATGTAAGGCATCTGCGCGGGCATCAGCCGCGCACGTCCGGCATCGGCACGGTCACGTTCTTTGATGCCCCCGCGTCCGCCGGCGGCTGGAAACTCGCTTTGCAGCCGGTCCGTGGCCAGCGCTTCAAGTTGCGGCCGCAGAATCTGCCCGGCGGCGGCGAAATCCTGCTTCGTGATGGCTGCGACGATTTCTGGCTGCTGCGCCAGCCGGGCGAGCTGCTCGGACAAGGCTTCGGTGCGCTTCTTTTTGGCCGCGCTGAAGATGCTGATCTGCGATTCAAACTGCTCCGCAAAGAGCCGGCGATACGCGGCCGTGAACTTCCACTCCGCCAGCACCAGCGTGGCGATGGTGATGCCCGCGACGACGGGAAACACGGTGAAGATGAGCTTGGCGCGAAAACTGGAGAACCACTTCATGGGGGATGTCACGGTGGCATGAACCCCGCGTCGAGCCGGATGGTTGCTCAGCGAACGCGTTTCATCGTGTAAGTGCCACGATCCATCGCGCTTTCGTAGCAGGCGTTGAAGTGGTCGCCCTTGACCGTGCCCTCATAGTGATACTTGCCGCCTGCCCAGTCAGGCATCTGGTGGTCGCCTTTGAAGGTGTGGGAGCCGTCCTTGTTCCGCACAACATGATGAAAGGCCTTGTAGCTGCCACTGAGGATAGACTTCCAGGTGGCATGGTAGTGAAAACAATAGGCGTCAGAGTTCTTTGAGGGGACATAGGATACCATCATGTACTCCTTCGGTTCGCCGACAACACAGCGCAGTTTGCCGTGATGGCCGTTCGCAGCGCTCAGCCAGGTGCCTTCCCATTTGCCAGCCACACCGTTTGCCGGAGGCGGCGCAGGGCAGATGTCGCGCTTCCACGCTTTTCGGAAATCACTGCCGCACGACGGCAGCATGATCAAAAAAAGCAAGGGGAGGACGAATCGAAGCGGTTGGAGGAGGTTCATGGAGTTCTATCTCACGAACGCATCCAAACCGCCCGGTTTTTCGTTCGCCATGGGTCATTCTCCCACTTGCCCCCGTTCATATCCGCGATACTTACCCAAGAACCTCAACCCACCCCAACACCATGGCCCACACCCTCGCCCCCCTGCCTTATCCCTCCAACGCTCTCGAACCCCACATCGACCAGCAGACGATGGAGATCCATCACGGCAAGCATCACAACGCTTACGTCACCAATCTGAACAACGCCCTCGCCGGCAAAGCCGACTTGGAAGCGCTGTCGATTGAAGACCTCTGCAAAAACATCTCCAAGGTGCCTGCCGACGTGCAAGCGCCGATCCGCAACAACGGCGGCGGTCACTTCAACCACACGCTGTTCTGGAACATCATGGGCCCCAACGCTGGCGGCGCTCCCTCGGGTGCTCTCGGTGAAGCCATCACTGCCACCTTCGGCAGCTTTGATGCCTTCAAAGAAGCCTTCACCAAGGCGGGTGTGACCCGCTTCGGCTCCGGCTGGGCCTGGCTCGTCGTCAAGGACGGCAAGCTCGCCATCACCTCCACACCGAACCAGGACAACCCGCTCATGGACGCCTCCGGCACACCCATCCTCGGCTGCGATGTCTGGGAGCACGCCTACTACCTCAAGTATCAGAACAAGCGCCCCGATTACATCGCCGCCTGGTGGAACGCCGTGAACTGGTCCGCCGTCGCCGCGAACTACGCCAAAGCCCTCGGCTGATTCCCGCTTCCCGACGATCTTCGTCACTTCACAAAGCGCGGAACGGCCACCCCGTCCCGCGCTTTGTCGCTTTCAGAAACTCCCATGGCACTTGTCCTCCACAAACTCCGCAGCGGCCTGATCTACTCGCAGGCCTTCGCGGAGTATCTGGAATCGAAGCACAACATCGAGCACTTCGGCCATCCGGCTGATGTTCTGCACCTCGATTATGTTCGTTGCAGCCAAGGCGACCTCGCCGGGCAGGAATGGTGGCAGATCACCTGGATCAGCGGCATGCAGGCCCCCACGGAGCACCGCCATCGTATTGGCGACGTGGAGGTGTGCATTCTCCGCCAGACCATGCGCGGCCTCAAAAACCGCCTGCTGCACTTTGATGGGCAGAATGTTGTGGTGAAGAGCTGAGTCCGTCTGGCCAACCATGCCCACCCTTGCCGAAATCGGAGAAGACAACCTCATTCGCCGCCTCATGCGCGGTGTGAAGCTCGACCGCGATGTCATCGCCGGAGCTGGCGACGACTGCGCCGTTGTCCGCAGCACGAAAAACGAGCACACGCTGCTCAAAACCGACGCGCTGGTTCAGGACGTACATTTCACGCTCGAAACGCCGCCGAAGCTCATCGGCCGCAAGGCCATCGCCCGTGTGGTGAGCGACTTCGCGGCCATGGGCGGCACGCCACGGCATGCCATGATCACCTTGGTGGCCCCGCCGAGCATGGAGGTCGAGTTCCTCACCGAGATCTATCGCGGCATGCGCGCCATTGCGAAGCAGTACGGCATCAACATCGTCGGCGGCGAGACCTCACGCGGCCTCGTGCTCATGCTTTCCATTTCCATGAGCGGAACGGTTCCGTCGAAGCGCTGGCTCTCGCGGAGCGAGGGCAAGGCGGGTGATGTGTTGCTCGTCACCGGCCGTCTCGGTGGCTCCATCAAAGGCAAGCACCTCAAATTCGAGCCACGCCTCGAAGAAGGCCGCTGGCTCTCCGAAAACGCCCATCCGCACGCGATCATGGACATCAGCGACGGCCTCGCGAAGGACCTGCCGCGTCTCGCCCTCGCCAGTGGCACGCATTATCAAGTCAACGTGGCATCCCTGCCCTGCAATCCCGGCTGCACCTTCGATCAAGCCTGGGGCGACGGCGAAGACTACGAACTCCTCCTCGCCGTGAATCCGCGCACGCTGCGCTCTTTGATGAAAAAGTGGCAAGAAGCCTTCCCGAAGCTCCCACTCACCATCATCGGCAAACTCGTCCCTCCCGGCGAAGGAAGGCCTCCTGACTTCGAAAGCACGGGGTGGGATCATTTTGCGCTCAGTGCTGACGCATGATCACTCTCACTACAGCCGACGACTCCCACACTTGGGGCATGCAACTCGCGCCAACACTCGCCGCAGGCGATGTCGTCGCGCTATGTGGGAATCTCGGTGCGGGTAAGACGCAGATCACGTGCGGCATCGTCGCGGGTATGGAATCGAAGGCCGATGTGACGAGTCCGACGTTCACGCTGGTTCACGAATACCTCGACGGGCGGCTGCCGGTCTTCCATTTCGACTTTTACCGCATGGAATCCGCCGCTGAAGTCATCGGCATCGGCTGGGACGAGTTTTTGACCGAGCCTGGCGTCATCATCGTCGAGTGGGCGGACATGTTCCCCGATTTGATGCCGCCGAACACGCGCTGGTTCCACATCGAGGCCTTGCCGGATGGCTCGCGGCGTGTCACGGAAGGGCCGCTCGTGAAATGACCCGAACCCTCCTCGCCCTCGATCTCTCCACCGCCCACGGCAGCATCGCTGTGGTGCAGGGCGATAACGTGCTGTTCCAGTCCTCGTTCCAATCCGAGCGCTCGCACAACGCGCAGGTCTTCGCGCCATTGCGCGATGCGCTCGCTGCCGCTGGTGATGGACTGACCGGCATCGTCATTGGCAATGGCCCCGGCTCTTACACCGGCGTGCGCATCGCGATTGCCGCCGCTCAAGGTGTGGCGCTCTCGCGAAACGTGTGGTGCGTCGGCTGGTCGTCGCTCACGGCACCGGATATTGAGGTGCCGGACAGTTATCCAATCATTGGCGATGCCCGCCGTCAGAGCTTTTACCTCGCGAGAGTCGAAAACGGTCGGCTGTTGCCCGATCTCGAAACCGTGTCTGCCGAAACCGCCCGCGAGCGGACGGCGGAGGGCCAAACATGGCTCACGTTCGATCCGAAGCCGCCATTGGAGTTGCCTCACGTTCGATCCGCCAAGCCTAGCGCCATTCGCCTGGCTCAAATCATCCAATCGTTGAGCCAAGCCGAAATCGACACACTCATCCAGCAGCCGCTGATCCCGCATTATCTTGCCGAGGCATTCATCACGATGCCGAAGAAGCGAGTGAGCTGAGCCGGAAAGGTCTCTCGCAGTGAATGCGAGACAATGTGATCCCTTTGCAAGAAGGCTGGGCAGCGCCCGTAATTTCGGGGTTATTTCCCTCTCAAAAAATGTCCCGAATCACCCATAACTGCGCTGGCCACATGCGGCGTGATTTCTTGAAGCTCGGTCTGACCGCCGCAGGCGGCGGCCTGGGCTTCACCGATCTGTTTCGTGCCAAGGCCATGGCCGCCACGGCCCCTCAGCCTTCGCTTTCGCGGCCGGTGAACTGCATTTTGGTGTGGCTCGACGGCGGCCCGTCGCACTACGAGATGTTTGACCCGAAGCCGGACGCCCCGAGCGACATCCGAGGCCAGTTTAACCCGATCCGCACCAGCGTGCCCGGGGTTCATTTCTCGGAATGCGTCCCCAATCTCGCCAAGGTGGCCGATAAATTCACAGTGCTGCGCAGCGTCACGCACAAAGACCCCAACCATGGCGGTGGGAACCATTACATGATGACCGGTGCGCCCACGCCGGTGCCTGTTGGCTGCGGAGCGTTTGTGACCTTTCATCCCTCGTTTGGCAGTGTGGTCAGCTACAAGCGCGGCGTGCAGAACGGACTGCCCGCATACATGACGCTGCCCAGCATCACTCGCAGTGGCGGCCCGAATTTCCTGGGCGCGGAGCACGCGCCTTTCGTTGCCGGTGGCAATCCAAACGACAAAGGGTTCAAGGTGCGCGACGTGGTGCTGCCCTCCGACATTTCTGAAGCGCGCGGATTGTCGCGCCGTGAGTTGCGGATGTCGCTGGATCGCATGAAGCGGCTGAACAATGCCGTGGCGGAAGATCCGGCGGTGAGCTTTGACACGTTCTACGGGCAAGCGGTCGATTTGATCGCCTCAAAACCCGCTCAGGAAGCCTTCGACATCAATCTGGAGGACGAAAAGACTCGCGATCTTTATGGCCGCAACGACTTGGGCCAGCGCATGCTGCTGGCACGTCGCCTTGTAGAAGTCGGCGTGCCGTTTGTCACCGTGAACTACGGCGGCTGGGATCATCACCGCGATGTGTTCAAGACCTGCAAAGGCGAGTTCATGCAGAAGTTTGACCAGGGCATGTCCGCACTGATCACCGATCTCGACCGACGCGGCCTGCTGGAAAGCACGCTGATCGTCGCGCTTGGAGAATTCGGCCGCACGCCGAAAATCAACAAGGACAACGGTCGTGACCACTGGCCTGGCGCGATGAACATCCTTTTCGCAGGCGCGGGAGTCCCACGCGGCGGCGTCATCGGCGCCACCGATCCCAAGGGCTACTACGCCAGCGAAAACATCTACTCGCCCGAGGATTTTGCGGTCACGCTTTACACAAAGCTGGGCATCGACCCGCATCAACTCCTTCACACGAACACCGGGAGACCCGTGCAGCTCATCAACGGCGGCCGGCCCATCCGTGAGCTGTTTGCGTGATGATAAGCGAAGTTCCGAATGGCGAACGGCGAATGACGAATGGCTGGCATGTGCTGACTTTCGTCATTTTGAATTCGTCATTCGTCATTTCCGCCACTGCGGCCCCTCCCGGGCTGGAAAACATCTTCCCCGCCGGAGGTCAGGCCGGGACGCGTGTCGAGTGCATGGTCACGGGCAAGGGTTTGGAAGTGGGATCGCCCGTCGCGAGATCGAACCATCCTGGACTGGTGCTGTTGGCGGGAGACAAGCCAAAGAAATTCATCGCCACCATCGCCAAGGATGTGCCGCCGGGGCCCTACCTCGTGCGCTTTTACACCCCCGAAGGCAGCACGCCACCGCGCATCTTTGTGGTGGGAAAATTCACGGAACCGCTGGAAAAGGAGCCCAATGACGTGCTGGCCGACGCCAAAACGTCCGAGGCCAAGATGAACGTGACGATCAACGGCGTGCTGGAAAAAGCGGGAGATGTCGATACACACGCGATCCGGGTGCAGAAGGGCAAAATAATCACGCTTGAGCTTCACGGTTATGCGCTCGGCTCCCCGATGGACCCGGCGATGCGACTTTTGAATGAGCGCGGCGTCGAAATCGCCGCCGGGCATGACACGCACAACCTGGACCCGCACATCGAGCACACACCGACGACGGATGGGACGCTGTTTGCGCAGGTTTTCGCCTTCGCGCATCCACCTGCGGCCGATGTGGCCCTCAAAGGCAGCGCCAATCATGTGTACCGCCTCACGGTGAAGGATGAGCCGAAAAAGCCCGCTCCTGCGAGCGAACCCAAAACACTCACGATTCCTGCCACCGTGCCCGGCAGCATCAGCAAACCGACAGAGGAAGACTCCTTCACTTTCACGGCCAAAAAGGGCGATGATCTGGCCATCGCGGTGCGTGCACAGTCAATTCGCAGCCCTCTGGATGCCACACTTCGCGTTGAAGATTCGGATGGCAAAATACTCACGCAAACCGACGACGGCGACAATCTCGATCCCGTGCTGCGCTGGAAAGCTCCGAAGGATGGCGACTTCAAACTCGTCGTCTCCGACCGCTTTCACGCAGGAAGCACGGATCATCGCTATGAGCTGTCATTGAAGCCCTTCGTGCCCAGCATCGCCGCCACGCTCGACACGCACGCGTATCTCATGGAGTCAGGCAAAACAGCGGAGGTCAAGCTGACGGTCAAAGCCAACGGGACGTTCGCAGGCAAGATTCAGGCGCGTGCCGTTCAACTGCCTGCCGGAGTGAGTGCTGACCCCGTGGATGTGCCAGCGAAGGGCGGCGAGGTCAAACTGACGCTCAAAGCGACCGCCGACGCGGTTGCAAGCCAGTCTCCTTTTGCCGTCGAAGTGACCACCAGCGCGCCTGATGTGTTGCAGACAGTCACGGCTCGTTATCTCATCCCATTCACCGAACCACGCGGTGATTTGCTCATCGTGAATGACAGCAGCCCCTGGCTGACACTCACGGCCAAACCGAAGCCTAAAGAAACGCCCCCACCCGCGAAGGTGGAGGCGAAGAAAGCACCTTAGGCTTCAGATTGGATCAACCGAACAGATTCGCGAGCGGCTTGCCTTTGTCGGCGACGGTGAAGGGCCGCTTGCTGGGGCTGTAGAGCACCTGATCAAGCGGGATGCCGAGGGCGTAGGC
>Ga0209573_1000825_pt1 | contig 55793 bp, 45 predicted proteins | sample TNRBio252014_DNA_FD_185870 | JGI IMG/M metagenome (GOLD analysis project Ga0209573, IMG submission 185870) | Wastewater treatment Type I Accumulibacter community from EBPR Bioreactor in Madison, WI, USA - TNR Reactor_6/25/2014_ DNA (SPAdes)... | ecosystem: Engineered > Bioreactor > EBPR >...
TTACGGGTGTAGCTTCGCGATCTCCGGCTCAGGCGGCAACAAATACCTGCGCAGCACCTGGGCGTTGGAATATTGCTATGTGGTATTTAAATTAAACCTGGATGCAGCCTACGAATATCGCATGACCTGGTCGGCGCGCAGCAATACGCCCGGCAAAAATGTGCGGTTTTTCTATAATACCCAGGCAGGCACTGCCGGCACGGATATCAGTGGCACGGTGGCGATCAACTTTAGCACATCCGTTTTTACGGATATAGGTAGCGGGACTTTTGGCGTGTCGCAGAGCGGCGAATATTATATTGGTATCAAGCCGGGCCTCGGCAACAATAGTAATGGTTCTGCCAAAGTTGAATTCGACGATTTCCGCCTGGAGCGCCGCGAGCGCACCGTGATCAGCTTTGCCGAAAGCGCCCTGACAGTGGCCGAAGGCGGCAGCGTAGAGGTGTGCGTCAACGCCTCAAACCCCGACCCCGACGGCCAGGCTTTTGTAGAAGTGGCCTTAGCCACAGATGCCGCGCCGCACCTCGGCGGTTTTACTACCCAAACCCTGAGTTTCAGCGGCGGCGCTCAAACGCTGCAAAGCTGTTTTACACTGCAAACCGCCCAGCCTACCGGCGGCGAAGACGATAATTATACTTATACGCTGACGCTGCAAAACCCCTCGGGCGGCTTCAACGCCGGCCTGGGCAGCCCCTCCACGCTCACCCTGACGGTGCTGGAAGCCAATCCGGGCTGCCCCTGGGCGGGGGAGGATAGGACGATTTGTATGGGGGACACGGTGCAAATAGGCTGCCCTCCTGTTGATTATCCCCCTGAATATTGCTTTCGATGGTATGGCGATACAGGGCTTGATAACCCGTATTTACTCAATCCCCTGGTATTTCCCGACGAGACGACTACTTATTACATCTACATAACCGATGACCAAGGGGACTTAATTGGCGCTGATTCAGTTACCGTAACGGTACTCGAAAACCCTCCCATATTGTTCACCCCCTACCAACCTGTCGTTTGCAACGGCGCAAGTACTACTGTTAGCGCCACTGATGGATTTGCATCTTATCATTGGTCAAATGGAGATATTGGAAGAGAAATAACCGTTTCATCTCCAGGTATGTATGAAGTGACGGTCACCGCCGCAAACGGCTGCAGCAGTTTGGCCGCGGTCAGGGTGGAAGAGGTAAACCTGAACTACACCCTGCTGCCTGCCAATCCCGTATTATGTCAAAAAACGTTGATACTATCTATCGACTCCGATCTGCCTGAAGACCGGTTTACATGGCTGTTACCCGACGATGTGTACCTGCTGGGGGATTCTGTAACATTGTACGAACCCGGTCCGGTGCAAATGATAGTTTACGGCGATTATGGCTGCTCCGATACGCTCAGCTTTGAGGTACCGCAGGCTGCGCCGGAAGTAATGGCTGTTCCCGATACGGCTTACCTGTGCAGTTACGAATCGTCAGTGACTTTTACAGCCCTACCTGGTTTTGTCAGCTACGAATGGCGATATTATTATTCAGGCAGCCTTATCAGCCAGGGACCTACGCTTACCATCAATAAAATAGGCGATTTTATTTTGAGGGGCATTGATGCAAACGGTTGCATAGCTGAAAAGGAGGTAACTGTGGATTTTAGCCCTGCCTGGAGGGTAGGTCCTATTACGCCGGTTAAATCCTATATTTGCGTACAGGATCCGGGCATAAGAAGTCAAAACGAAGGAGCGCCTGAGAAGACCCAATGTAGTCAGCCTACGGTGCAATTGGATGCCGGCGAAGGTTTTGCGACTTATGCCTGGTCGAATGGCGTACAAAGTCGTTTTAATGAGATATCCACCCCGGGGCATTATACAGTTACCGTAACGGACTTCTACGGCTGTACGGACGCTTACCGCGAAGCCTGGGTTTTTGCCTGTACCGTACCGGCCTTCTCTCCTATCCCCGGATTGTACCAAATCTGCGATACCATAAACGGAGTCAGGTTGAGTCCGGGAGCCGGTTTTGCCGCTTATCTGTGGTCAGACGACAGTATCCAGGATACCCTGGTTGTCCACCAACCCGGTACCTATTCGGTAACGGTTACCGATGAAAGCGGCTGCTCCGCACAAAAAGAATACCTGATATTTGAAGCATGCACAGGCTGCATACTGGATTTGGAAATGTATAAACCAGGAGCCATCGGCAATAATACCAACAGTTTGGTAAGCAACGAAGATGACCCGGGGGGAATGATATTTGTCAATATTGACGATGATGATATGGATAATAAAAAAGACGATAAAGATAACCAAATACCAGGCGGAGATAACGATCTGATGAGGCTTCGTCTGAAACTTGCCCCCGGAGACAGCGGCCTGAATACGGCGAAACTGGAGGTGACGCAAGGAAGCCAGTATGTACAAATATGGAAGTCGGAAGACAAAACAGATGGTCTATACGAGGCAGGTACCCTGCTCACCCTCGCCCAGCAGGATGGAGATTACCTCGTAGCCGATCTGTGGGTGGAAGGCATACAGGCCCATACGCAACAAAAACAAACTGTATTCAGGCTCGTAACAGGTGATGAGAGCTTGTGCTCCTTACAGGATGAGGCGTCGCTGACCGTCGTCGGCATCAAAAACCTGAGCTGGCAGGGGCGATTCAACGGTTACGACGGCGCGGCAAATGCAAGTAATACTCTGGATACGGCGGATCCTAATTTCGTAAACTGGAACAATGCAGATAACTCGCCAATTAATAGCTTCAGGGTTTTTCCGGATAAGAGGATTATTGATCCAAATGATCCTACTACCGAAAAACCCATTCTTACTCCCCTTCGCGACACAGTAAATATCTGCATCATGTTTTCAGCGCCGCCCACTGAACCGTTTAGCTTGTATTTGAGGGCTTTTGATGTAGATGATCCTTCGGAGAAAAACTCCCAGGTAGATCCTAATGACAGCAATACTTCGGGCAACTACGACGGTACGAATGGAGCGCCCGGATTTTACGCCCCTCTCACATACACTGCAGAAGAAGACAACAGGGGCGAGGTCATGGGCAAAAAATCCGGGCATTTGCTGGGCGATGACGACGGCGACGGCCTGGTGCAAATAGATATTCAGCCCGATAGTACTATGTTTTGTAACGGGTTTAAAGTATCGCTGCATCCGGGCGACAATTATCGCGTTGCCGCAGCTTTTGGGCCGGAGATGTTGATGCGCTTAGGCAATAACGACAAAAAACACAAGATACACCTTATTGACACCGTTAACAATAAGCAATATTTCGAATCCGGTAAAATGGTATCGGGGGTACTGACGGTATGGCGCCTGCTCAATATAGAGTTTGCCAGTATGAAGGGGCTGTCGGGCGACGACAACAAGGTAAGAGCCTGGGGCGGCAAAGCATCCAAAGCCAAAGAATTGGTTATCAAGGAGGCTGTGTATGACCTTCACCTAAGAGATAGCGATCCTGCAATTGTTGACCTGCAAGGATTGGAAGAACACTTTCCAAATAGTGGATCAAATCCTCCATCATTAGATCTCGATAGCGGCAGTAATGGACGGTTTGAAAATGGAGAATTAAGCGTTAATTCAGCAGTTTTTGAAGTAATTGGCAACGGCAAAAACTACGTGCAAATGAAAAAAAAAGGCGCTTTAGTGGGTACTCACCTTGTTTTTAAACTAACTCCTCCAGGGAGTCCTGTGATAACAGGCACTGTTTCCGAAATCGAAAAAACAGCCGATAGCAATTTTGTTTATACTTTGCAAACCAGCCAGTCATTGGCCGGCGTACCGGACAGCAGCCTTTTTGTACTCACCGACCCGGATACAACCATTAGAGGAGATACCCTGGGGCCCATACTAGCAATAGACACCTTAAATAAAACCCTGACGATTGCCAAATTTAGAAAATTTGTAAAACTACGAGACGATGACAGAACGGCTGTTCATCAACTATTGCCCTATGATTTTGCTGCTGACCCTCTTAATCTGAAAGGGCCCATTAACCCAACTTATCACAAGGTATATCTGGAATCCATTGCTGTTTATTCAGAACAATTATTCGATTTCAAACACACAATATACGATAATAAAAGTGTTCGTGATTGGATATTTACGGCTTCAACTTATAAGAATGCAGATGGCAGTTCGGGAGGAGACCGTGTAGGAGTATGGCAGTGTTTGGTATGTACTGTTTGGCAATCAGGAAAGTTCAGAGAGAGAGACAATGACCCACAAGGAACTCAACAAGATACTACAAATTTAGGGCTTACCCTTAGTTCTTTAAGTAATAGTATCGTTGAGCCAGGTGGAGATACTTCCGTTTTTCCTTTAGAAAACTTCATGGATAGAGTTGGGAATTTACAGGATTTAGGCATCAGTATTATACATGAATTAGGGCATCAGTTTGGTTTAGGTCATACAACTCAGGTTAATACGTTAATGTACCCTGTTTTATCCCAAAACACTCAAAGTATGTTAGACATCCATCGAAATTTAGTACGTTGTCGAAAAGTATCACCAGGTAAACAATAAATATGCGACATGAAAAAACAAATCTTCGTCAGCCTTATAGCCTTCGCGCTTATGAGTTCTAGCGCGCACAGCCAAAAGGATCTATTTTTTGCAGATATCAAACTGGCAAAAGATACGCTATATCCTTTTGATATGCTTGTGTTTACTGTTTATCTTAAAGCGATACAACCTGTAAATGCTCGGGCCTATAACAAAAACTCAAAATTGCAGATAAGAATGGAAGAACCAAGCCAGAGCAAGTGGTATTTTTACGAAGGCATGGAAGGCGATTTTGGCGGGTTCATAGATGATGATTCAGAGGCAAAAATTATGATTTCGCCAGATTTCCTTTTTTCCCATTCCTTTACAATGGAATACAGCCCTGATCCGGCATTGGCCCGTCAAGATACTATTTGTCCTTATTCTTTAATGCCGGGAAAGTACGCTCTAAGGGTGATTTACTCGCCCGACATGCTGATTAGGCACGCATGGGATGGTAATAATGTGATAGAAAAGTGCACAGATTGTGTAATAAAAGAAGTCCCGGTAGTTGTACTTGACCATTATCTTGGGCCGGATCAGGCTGCGTATGAGTGGATAAAAAAACAAAAATATAAGTGTATTCTTTTTAGATCCTATTATGCATATAGAGCAATGGACGAAATAATAGCCCAGGGAGAGGAGTTTTTAAGGCTTTTTCCTGAATCGTCGTTGGTGCCTATGATTCATTGCAAAGTAGGGGAAAACCTTCGGAAAAATTACGAAAGAAACGCCGAAGAATCCAAACTATCCCCGGCGGAGGCAGCCCAAAAACTGGAGGCGATAGTGACGCACCTGAACTACTACAAGCATTTGAAAAAGTACGAACCATTGTATATGTATTACCTCCTGATGCACGAGAAATACAAAGACATTCTGCTTCGCTTTAAAGCCCGGCATGGAATCAAATAACCCAAAATGAAAACAGCCATGACAAAAAAGATAGCGATAGCGCAACTGTTAATACACATAGCAATGGTGGCCTGTTATGGCCAAATAGCCATTACGGAGGTGACCTGTATTTGTTCCCCCGGCACTCCGGGCAGGGTCAGCCTAAGCGCGCAGGGCACAGCCGGGCCTTTTCGGTTTGTTTGGAGCGGTTCAGGTGGATATATTTCATACAATCAAAACCCCACCAACATTACCACTCCCGGCCAATACACGGTGAGCGTCACCAATGCCTACGGCTGTGCGGTAGTGCTGCAAAGCAGCGTGCCGGCATGCGCGCCCGTGGAGTTGCAGGGCGATATACAGCCTTCCTGCCCTGGGCAATCGGTGGGGGCCCTGAGCATTGGCGTAACGGCGGGCGGCGAAGCGCCCTATAGCTACGCCTGGTCGCACGACGCGGCGCTGTCAGGGCCTGCCGCGGCACACCTCGCTGCCGGCGCCTACCAGGTCACCGTGACGGATGCGAGGGGCTGCCAGGCCGTAGGTCAATACGACATTCCCGACGCAGCGCCGGTGAGCCTGAGCGCCGCCATTATCCACGATTGCGGCATGCAACACCAGGGTAGCATTAGCCTAAGCGGCAGCGGCGGCATAGGCGCCCTGAGCTATCAGTGGCACAACGGCTGGCCCCAGCCCAACCTGCAAGGCCTCGGCATGGGACAGTACAAGGTGACGGCCACCGACAGCCGCGGCTGCCGCGCTATCGGCAACTACGAAGTGCTCAACCACGCCCTGCCCCAGTTATCGGCACAGGTGGAGCCTGCGCGCTGCCTGAACGCGCAGGACGGCGCCATCACGCTGAGCGTGAGCACCGACGGCAATGTGCCCTTTACAACCCTATGGAATACCGGCGCCACAGGTACCACGCTGAACAGCCTGGCGGCGGGAAACTACAGCGTTGTGGTGAGCGACCAAAACGGTTGTGCGACATCTGCGACCTATTCTACAACGCCTGCCGGCCCGCAGGATGCTATGCCCTATATCCGCCGGGTACGCGTATTCGCACCACAACCCCACCCGCCGGATATAGACCTGTACGCAGGTGAATGGGTGAGTACCAGCGGGGGTTGTATATTTTTTACGGGAGGCTCATTGCCCATCAGCCAGGCGCTGTTCGACGCCCTCGCGGCAGGGCAGCAGAGCCTGACTATAGAAGTGGAGGCAAGCGAGGTGATGGCGCAGGTTATTTTTGGGTTTAATGGGCAAACGTACCAATTTAACAATTCTCAATTTTTTACATTGATAATTCCCTCTTCCGCTGTCCCCCAACTTATCAGTAACAATTCTATTTATCAGCCGCTCGTGTTTATGGGGGAGGACCTGGACGGCAACCAACTGCTCGATTTGCGGGAGCTGAGCGACAACCTGAGCGCCTGCGTGGAAGTACCTTTGTATCAGCCCGATTGTTATTGGCACCCCCCTGTCTCAGGCGGCAATTCCGACGATGTGCACATCCTCACCCGCCTTTGTATGGAGCTGAGTATAGCCGTATTGGCCAACCAGTCGGGGGGCTTCAACCTGAAAGCCGTCGTGACCGGCGATGTACAACAATATGCGTTTCTTTGGAGCGACGTTTCGGGGAATATTGTAGGCAACCAGTTTACGCTCAATGGCGTGGGCCCCGGCCGCTACTGCGTCAAGGTGAGCGGCCCGGGCGGCTGCGTGGCGGAGCTATGTGAAAATGTGTGCGAATCGCTGGAGGACGTTCTCGACCGGCAACTTCAAACAACAGCGCCCTGCCCCGGCCAATCCGACGGCGTTATTTGCCTGACAGACAGCTACGTTCCCCTGTTGGTGCAATGGCTTCCTGCCGGCCCCGCCGGCCTGTGCCTGGAAGGGGTCGCCCCGGGAATTGCCTATTGCGCCCAGGTAACGGAATTGGCCTGCTCACAGCAACTCACTTTTTGCCCCGACCCGCTGTCTGCTGTCGGCCCGCCGGTGTTGAGCCTTGCCGATGCCGGCGCTTCCTGTCCGGGCGGCGCCCAGGGTTTTTTGCTGGTCAGCGCTTCGGGCGGCAAACCGCCTTATGTTTATCAATGGAGCAACGGAGCCGCCGGCCCCCTGGCGCAAGGACTTGCAGGCGCAACTTCGTACACCGTAACGGTAAGCGATGCCTGCGGCCAACAAATGTCGCAGAGTTTTAACGTACCGGCTTATAACCCACCGGCGTTTACCGGCGCTACCGATAATGTCGCTTGCGGTGAATCGCACAACGGCGCCCTGCGCGTTTTCCACCAGGGAGGGCAGGCGCCCTTCGCCTACCAGTGGAGCGGCCCTGCCGGCTATAGCGCGTCAGGCGCCGAACCTTTCATCAACGACCTGGCGCCGGGCAATTACTATGTAACCGTAACCGATGCCTGCGGGCAGAGTACTGCAGGCGGTCCTTTCGAAGTGGGCTGGATCAACAGCGCAAATTATTTCCAGATCGGCGCGGCAGTCATTGAGCATATCTGCGGCCCCGATCCCGTTGGCGCCATAGACCTGACGGTAACCGCCGCCGATCCCGGCAGCCTGACTTATGCCTGGAGCAACGGCGCCACAGTAGAAGACATCAACGGCCTGGCGGCAGGTATCTACTCGGTGACCGTCAGCTATGAGAACGGCTGCTCCTCCGTGAAACATTACAACGTATTCCAATCCCAAATATTCGACCTCCAGGAGAGCCTGTTGAACCCCTATTGCAAACTCGACGACGGGACTATCAGCCTGACGCCCATAGGACAAAACACCGGCCAGATCAATTTTACCTGGAGCAACGGCGCCCAAACGGAAGATATCGCGGGCCTGCCGCCCGGAACTTACAACGTAACGCTGACCTACGGCCTGTATGACATCTGTACCTATTCCGAATCGTTTACGCTTCAAGAGGAGTTTACCGACTTGTCGGCAGCAGTAATCGATATTATCCCCGAAACACAATTTGTGGAAGATGGTCTTCTCCAGGGCGAACAAAACGGCGCCGTGACGGTGAGCGTATCGGGGGGCTATCAGCCCTATAGCTTCCAGTGGAGCAACGGCGCTACCACCCAAAACCTCTCGGGTGCAGCCTCGGGCACCTATTGGCTTACGGTGACGGATAGCAGGGGCTGTGAAGCTTTGGTGTCGGCATTTGTATGGTTGTGTAATTTTCAGTGGCCATCACTCCAACTGGCTTTTGGTCAAATAACGCCTATCTCCTCTTCAGGAGGCGCTATAATGCCTACTTTTGGCGGGGGTACTCCTCCGTTTGAATTTTCATGGAGCGGCCCCGGCGGTTTTTCTGCAAATACATTGACAATTAGCGGCCTTGCCCAAAATGGGAATTATACGCTTACCGTCGTTGATCGCTGTGGGCGTTCAGATGTATTAAGCGTTCATTTGGACGGATGCGAACACGCACAGGGACTCAACGTGAATACGATGGATCAATGCCTCGGAAATCCCTTAGAGGATAGCAGGATGGTATTGATAAATGTGAAAGCAGGCACGCCATTTGATTTGAACGGTTTACCGGTATGGATTGGATGGACGAAAAACGGCGAAATTGTGGATTCGGGTATGACTACCCTGGAAGGCTCATCGCCTTATTATGACGTGGTGGGGCCCCTTCGCGACTATGATATACCATCTTCTACAGAATTATCTGATTTTTGTGTAAAAGTGACGGATTTTTGGGGTTGTCATTACGAAGCATGTCGCCGATTTGGGCCTAAATACTGGGTAGGTCCGTTTTTTGAGGTCAATGACCTTAATTTATCTCCCAATTTGATTATCAATCAGTACTTGTCGTCGTCTTACGATGCTATAACTTACTCATGGGCTTGCCAGACCTGTGACGAACCGTTTGAGGGGATGTTTCAATGTACATCCGATTTTGAAACGGCTTTTCATTACGACCCTATACAAGATGCAAACCCCTGCCAAGGCGGCGGCACTATTTATCTGACTAATAACTCCCAATTGTCGATTCCGCTGAATTACGTAGCTTCGCTCATAGAAGGTGACAACAATAGGTGCGCTTGTTTATTTCCCGTTGGAACCGTCTTAGGCCTTCCGGAAGACCGGCAGGAATTCCCTGTATATGTCGAGTTCGAATGCCATCCGACGCTGGATCCGCCGCCCCCGCCGCAAGGCTTTTGTGATAATTGCGAACAGTGCATAGTAGATGATACGGGAGAGCCGTGCTCTTATGTGTTAATTTGCCTGGGTAATGAAGAAATCCCACCGCTACCCATCCCAGGTAATGATCATGTATGTTATATGATAGACTGGGATGGTACTTGTTATGAAGTAACGTTTTGCAGTGATATCCCCTGTATACCCTTAACACAGGTACCGGTGGATGAAGAAATTTGTTATCAGGATGACGTTTTTATATGTCCCAGCTGCTTGACAGACGGCATAGGGGAAGATGTTGCAATGGGAATGCCTGCTCACAGACCCTCCGATCGGACGCCTGATCTTCGCCCGATTGTCGATAAAGAAAATACGCCTTTTGCGACTAAGGTATTTCCCAATCCGTTTTCTTCCAGTATTTTTATCGCTATCGCACGGGGGGAAGCCCAAACCTTGCGTGTAGCGCTTGAGGATATGACAGGAAGGCTGGTCTATGCCAGGACAGAAGAAATAGGCGTATCCGCTGATAGTTTTCGACGAAAAATTGAGATTTCTCCACCCAGGCTCCCCAACGGAATGTATGTGCTTGTCCTGGAAAATGAAAAGGGACAACGGGATAGACACCTGGTTCTGCGAGCTTCGCAGTAGTTGTTGGAGATTTGTGATTGCTTATACCTGAAAACAAAATGATGAGTAAGCGCAGTACATTATTAAAAATTGCCCTTTTTGCACTGACCTTTCTATTTGAAATGGGATGGGCCAAAAGCCAGGAGTTTTGGTATATGAACGACCGGACTCTTGAAGTTGGATGGGGATTTGGGTTTGCCAGAATGGGCAGGTATAGTATGGATAGCTGTAAAATAAGCTCGGTTCATAATAACACAAATGACGATTATAATGACGGCTCGTTTACAACCGGTGGCCGTATTTTTTCATTTTTGGATTGCTTTGTTTGTTTTGTAAACGGTACGGCTTCCAGAGGGGTATACGAATTAGGGATTGTTAGTGCTTTTCCTTTTTTGAACGATTCCCTTATTGGTGTTTACCCCGGTATTTTTGTCCAGAATTACGACACCCTGGTTGAGGCCATGACATGCGATTATGCCAACAACCTGTACCTGGCCGGCGCCGGTGTGATGGTTTTTGACCCCGCCGCGGAGCAATTTGATTTTTTGGGTTACCTGCCTCCCGACATGCGGGCGGGCGGCGCCATGACCTACCGCGACGGTCGCCTGCTGCTGACCACGGTGAGCCATACCCTCGTGGAAATCAACCAGGCAAACCCCATGGCCAGCCAGACGCTGTATACTTTTCCGGATACCGTGCCGCCCATACACGCTATGGTCAGTTTCCCGTACCGCTGCGACAGCATTGTCACTTTTGCCATCGGTACCGATAGCTCGGGCAGCAGGATATATCGCTTTGACCTGGACAGCTATGCCCTCACCGAGGTATGTCAAACGGACCGGCATCTCTACGGCGCCACTGCCAGGCAGTCATGCTGGCGACCGCCCTGCGAACTCCAGGCCGTCCTCGACGAAGACGGCAGCAGCCTGGCCGCCGCTCCCGGCGATTATCGCGATACGATATGCCGTACCCCCGTGCCGGTGGCCGATGCCGACTTGCGACTGAACGCCGTGCTCGACCTCGACTCCATAGAAATTATCCTCGACGGCGTGCTCGATGCCGGAATGGAATACCTGAGCCTGGCCGCTGCGCCGCCTGTGCCCGTTGCCGGCGAAGGCACGGCCCGGTTAGTCCTCTACAGCCCCGGCGGCGCTTCTACTGCCGACTTCGAGCAGGCCCTGTCGCTCGTCCGCTACAACAACGACGCCCCCAGCCCGGCCTACGGCGAAAGACAAATACACGTATTACCGCGTTCGGGCATATACAGCGGCATCATCACCCATGCCTACTTGCTGGTGGACACTTCAGCCCTGCAAGTACAAATAAACGCCGTGGATCCGGCCTGCTACGGCTTTACCGGCGCCGTCGATATCGCGGCAAGCGGCACCCAGGCGCCCTACCAGTATAGCTGGTCTGACGGCGTCCAAGGGCCCCAGCGCAACGACCTGCCTGCCGGCGAACACTATTTTACCGTCACCGACGCCCTGGGCTGTAGCCGTTCGCTTAGCCTGACGCTGGGCCAACCCGACAGCCTGTCGGTGAGCATCAGCGGCGCCGGTGTTGCTTGCGGCAATACCGGTACGCTCAGCGCCCAGGCTACGGGCGGCACGACGCCCTATAACTTCCAGTGGAGCAACGGCGACAGCGGCCCGCAGGCCGGACAACTCGGCGGGGGGCTCCACAGCCTTACGCTGACCGACGCGCAAGGGTGTACGGCAATAGCCCAGGCGCAACTACAACAAATCGATACCGTTTTTACGCAGTCGCTCCAACAACGCTGCGCCGGCGAGGCTTTCGAATATGAAGGGCAGAGTTATTACGCCGATACGACGCTGTGCGGCTACTACTCCGCCCTGTCGGGCTGCGATTCGGTACACTGCATTTCCGTGCAGTTTTTGGATACCTTCCGAATCGTCAACAACGCGCAGATATGCGCCGGAGAAACCTACTACTTCTACGGCCTTCCGCTAGCCGGCGACACCACAATGTGCATCAACTTCAACACCGTAGCCGGCTGCGATTCCGTGATATGCCTGAACCTGGAGGTGATTCCGACCCATGTCGAATTGGCGCAATCTATATGCCAGGGTGAAACGTACGTTTTTGCCGGCCAGCCGCTCAGCGAACCCGGAATGTATCCCGATACGCTGGTCGGAGTTTCGGGCTGCGACAGCATATTGATACTGCACCTGGAAGTCATTCCTCCGCCGACATTGCAATGGAGCACCCTGGGCAGCCTGTGCCGGGGCGAGCCGGTACTACTGTCGCCGGGCATCCACCAGACTTATTTGTGGTCGGACGGTTCTACCGGACCCAACCTGCAAGTCAGCGAGGGCGGCTCGTACGGGGTCACCGTCATAGGGCCGGGCGGATGCGCGGCCCAGGGAGGCATTACCCTGTCGGACGACGCGCTGTCGCTGTCGGCTGTGGCTGTGCCGCCCGCTTGCTACGGTTTTGCCGACGGCAGCATCAGCGCAGAGCAGCCCTTGGGCGGATTGCCGCCTTACCGCTACCGGCTCGTCGGTCGCGGCGGTTGGCAGTCTTCGCCAATATTTGTGGGGCTGACCGCGGGCGCCTACACGCTGGAGGCCGAAGACGCCGCCGGCTGCCTGGGAGTACTGCAACTAACCCTGGCGCAACCAAATGCCCTCGCATTAGACCTGGGCGCCGATATTCACATGCATTTGGGCGACAGCATAACGCTGAACCCGCAAACCAACGCGGCTAATGCAGCCCTGGCGCAATGGTCGCCCCCGGAGGGCTTGCGCTGCGATACCTGTGTGTACACCGTAGCGCAACCCTTGCGCAGCACCTTATACTCGCTGACTATGACCGATACGGCGGGCTGCCGGGTAGAGGATGCCTTATGGGTGTTTGTTGAACGCCAGGCGGGGGTATTTGTGCCCAATGCCTTGAGCCCCAATGCCGACGGCATCAACGACGTCCTGGTCATCTTTGCCGACGCCTCGGTGAGCCGCCTGCTGCGCCTGCGCATCTTCGACCGCTGGGGCGCCCTGCTGGCAGACGTGCAAAACCCCCAACCGGAAACGCCCGTCTGGGACGCCAAAGGCAGAGGCGGCAAACCCGTGCCTGCCGGCGTTTATGTGTACGTCCTTGAATTGGAGCGCCTCGATGGGCAATGGGAACAGGTGAGCGGGGAAGTGGCGATTATCAGATAGACAAGTTTTACCCCTCCACCAACGTCCCCACTGCTTCGCCTTTCACAATGCGCAGCAGATTGCTGTCGTCGTTGATATCGAAGACGATAATAGGCAGGTTGTTTTCCTGACAGAGCGTAAAGGCCGTCATGTCCATTACGCTGAGGCCCAGGCTGATCACCTTGGCGAAAGTGAGCGTATCGAATTTCTGGGCGGTAGGATCCTTTTCGGGGTCGGCGGTGTAGATGCCGTCCACGCGGGTGCCTTTGAGGATTACGTCGGCGTTGATTTCGTTGGCGCGCAGGGCTGCGGCCGAATCGGTAGTAAAATAGGGGCTGCCGGTGCCGGCAGAGAAAATCACCACCCTGCCTTTTTCGAGGTGGCGGATAGCGCGGCGGCGGATATACGGCTCGGCGATAGCCTTCATTTCGATAGCCGAGATAAGCCGGGTATACAAGCCGACACTTTCCAGGGCGCTTTGTATGGCCATGCCGTTGATTACCGTGGCCATCATGCCCATATAGTCGCCTTGCACGCGGTCGATACCGCTGGCTGCGGCTTGCAGGCCGCGGAAGATATTGCCGCCGCCGATCACCACGGCAACTTCTACGCCGTGATCAACTAATATTTTTATTTGATCGGCATAATGGCGGAGCATATTGGCGGAGATGCCGAAATTTTGGTCGCCCATGAGCGACTCGCCGCTCAATTTGAGGAGGACTCTTTTATACTTTAGCGACATAGTTTGAGGTAAAAGCTAAAAGAACAAGAGTCATCCGGAAAACTCCGGATGACTCTTGCGCTTCTTATTTAACCGAGCGTCACGTGGCGGAAACCGGTGACGGTTAGTTCCTTGTCGAATCCCTTCAGGTAATCACCCACTTTTTTGCTATTGTCTTTCACAAAATCCTGGTTGAGGAGAGTAACTTCCTGGAAGAACTTATTGAGGCTGCCCTGGGCGATCTTCTCCAACAACTCTTTGGGTTTGTTGGCATTTCTGGGATCGTTGAGGGCCAGTTCGGTGCGGATCTCCAATTCCTTGTCGATAAGCTCCTGGGGCACGTCGTCTTTATCTACGGCGACGGCTTTGAGGGCGGCTACTTGCATAGCCACATCGCGGCCGGCTTCGAAGAAATCAGCGTTGTCTTTATTGAGGCCTACCAGCACGCCGGCTTTGTAGCCCATGTGGATGTAAGGAGCTACCTGGGCGGCTTCGATACACTCATAAGCGGCCAGTTCGATTTTTTCGCCGATAACGCCTACCTGCTCTATTACCTTTTCGCCGATAGTGATATCACCGTAAGGCAAGGCCAGCAGGGCTTCGAGGTTAGCGGGGAATTTATCGAGGGCAGTCTGGGCAAAGCTTTTAACGAGGTTGATAAAATCCTCGTTGCGGGCTACGAAGTCCGTTTCGCAGCTCAGCTTCACCACCACGCCGCGCTTGTGGTCGTCGGAGACCATAGCGATTACCACACCTTCGCGGGCTTCGCGGTCGGCGCGTTTGATACTGGCTTTGAGGCCTTTTTTGCGCAATACTTCGATAGCCTTTTCGAAATCGCCATCGGCTTCAGCGAGGGCGGCTTTACAGTCCATCATACCTGCGCCGGTCATATCGCGCAGCTTTTTTATATCAGCAGGAGAAACTATGCTCATTGTTATATTAGTCGTTTAATTAAAAAAAAGAGGTCGTTATTCGCTTACGCCTTCTACACCTTCTTTCTCGGTCTTCACCTGTTTGCGTTCTTCGAGGCCTTCGCGAATAGCTTCCACCATATATTCGGTAATGATAGCCACTGATTTAGAGGCGTCGTCATTGCCGGGGATGGGGAAGTCGACCTGGTTGGGGTCGGAGTTGGTATCCACGATACCGAAAGTGCGGAGGCCCAACTTGTGCGCTTCGGCCACTGCGATATGTTCGTGGTGGATATCTACCACGAAGATAGCGGCGGGCAGGCGGTTGAGGTTAGAGATACCGCCGAGCACCTTATCGAGTTTAGCCAACTCGCGGTTCATCATCAGGCGCTCTTTTTTGGTCATATTCTGCACGGTACCATCCTGCAGCATGCGCTCGATCGTATTCATCTTCTTCACCGATCGGCGGATCGTAGCGAAGTTGGTCATCATACCGCCGAGCCAGCGATCGGTCACGTAGGGCATGCCTACGCTGCGCGCGGCGTTGGCCACGATATCGCGGGCTTGTTTTTTGGTAGCCACAAACATCACTTTGCGGCCCGATTTGGCGATTTGGCGCATAGCGTTAGCTGCGCGGTCCATGCAATCGATCGTGCGATTGATATCAATGATGTGGATACCTTTGCGCTCCATGAAAATGTACTGCGCCATTTTAGGGTTCCACTTCTTTTTGAGGTGGCCGAAGTGAACACCGGCATCCAGCAGTTCTTTATAGGTCGGTTTTGCCATTGCTGTTCAATTGAAGATTGACAAGGAATTAATAAATTAGCGCTTGCTGAACTGGAAGCTGCGGCGTGCCTTGGGCTTGCCATACTTCTTGCGTTCTACTTCGCGAGCGTCGCGGGTGAGGAATTTCCTTTCCTTCAGCGGTTTGCGGAAGTCCTCGTTGAGCTTCACCAATGCGCGCGAGATACCCATGCGCACGGCTTCTGCCTGGCCCTTGTAGCCTCCACCGGCCACGTTGATCACAAGATCATAAATCTGCTCGGCGTTTACCGTTTCAAAGGGCGCCGAGATGCTGTGTTGTATGTACACTTGCGGGAAATACGCTTTGTAGTCTTTGTCGTTAACGGTTATCTTGCCGTTACCTTTGGTGAGATAGACGCGCGCTACAGCCGACTTTCTTCTCCCGATGGCGTTGATCATTTCCATGTTCTATCCTATCGATTTAATAGATGCAATTAGAAATTAAAAGGCTCAGGTTTTTGTGCCTGGTGCGGATGTTCGGCGCCTTCATAAATGAAAAGCTTCTTCACCTGGGCACGGCCGAGCTTGGTTTTGGGCAACATACCCTTTACGGCGTTTTCGATGATCGCATAGGGCTTTTTGATCAAAAGCTCTTTGGCAATCGTCGCTTTCTGGCCGCCGGGATAACCCGAATAAGTCAGATACTCTTTTGCGGCCATTTTGTTGCCCGTAAAGCGCACCTTGTCGGCATTAATCACCACCACAAAATCACCGGTATCCGTATGTGGGGTAAATGTGGGTTTGTGCTTGCCGCGTAGCACGGTAGCAATACGGGTACAGAGGCGGCCCACCACTTCGCCTTCGGCGTCGATGACATACCACTTGCGCTCTGCTTCCTCTTTCTTGACCGAACGGGTCCTGTAACTCAGCGTATTCACAATAATTACTTTTTGCTGTAAATGATACTTCAAATCAAGCCCTTTTTCAAAGGCGAGCGCAAATGTATCGCTATTCTGAAAAACATACAAGCTTTTTTGAAAAAAATATCTACCTAAAATGATGCAATCGACTGAAAAACAGCATTTTTTTTGATTGCTCTTGAAAGTCTATGGTTATGAACTAATTGTAAACGGCTTTGTTTATGCACCAGGCATGCCGCAATGCCCCGGCAGCTTGTTATCTTTGTAATGGCTATCAAAAACTACGTCATGCAGCAGGAGCCCAACAAGTCTACCCCTCACGATGCCGACCCCACCGCGGCTTCCCGCAAACGCGACCATATCGAACTGGCGTTGCGCTCGCAAGTAGCGGCGGCGCAGTTGGACGGCCGTTTTTGGTACGAACCGCTCCTGGCAGCGCATCCGCCCAAAGGCAGTCTGACCCCGGTCGCTTTTCTGGGTAAAACCCTTCGCGCCCCCCTGTGGGTGTCGAGCATGACCGGAGGTACCGAGTGGGCCCACACTATCAACCACAACCTGGCCCGCGCCTGCCGCGACTACGGCATGGGCATGGGCCTCGGCTCCTGTCGCTCCTTATTATATAGTGATGATACTTTTCGCGATTTCGACGTGCGGGCGCTCATAGGCGACGACCTGCCCCTCTACGCCAACCTCGGCATTGCGCAACTCGAACAGCTCCTGGATAAAAAAGAGACCTGGCGTTTAAATCGGCTTGTCGAGAAATTGCGCGCCGACGGACTCATCATCCATGTAAACCCCCTCCAGGAGGCCATGCAGCCCGAGGGCGACGTATTTAAGCAAACACCCCTCGCCATCATCGAACAAGTGCTGGAAGCGGCTACTTTTCCCATTATTGTAAAAGAAGTAGGGCAGGGTATGGGCCCCGAAAGCCTGCGCGCACTGCTGCAATTGCCGCTTGCCGCCGTCGACTTTGCGGCCAGCGGGGGCACCAATTTCGCCCTGCTCGAATTACTGCGCGCCCATCCCGACAAACTCGCCGCGCTCGAACCCCTGGTGTATACCGGCCACAGCGCTGCGGAAATGACCCAGTTAACCAATGCAATTATTGCGGAACTCGGCGATAAAATCCGTTGCAACCATATTATTATATCAGGGGGTGTCAAAAACTTCCTCGACGGCTATTATTTGATTAACACCATACAACTACCTGCCGTTTACGGGCAAGCCTCCGGTTTTTTGGAACACGCCCGGGGCGACTACGACCAACTGACAGCTTATATCGACAACCAAATACGCGGGCTTGAACTGGCGCAGGCCTTTCTCCGCATCAGGCAATAAGATTAATCACAGCGACATGCAGGATAAAGTAAAAGCGGGATTTTCAAAATTGTCCAAAAAAGACAAACTCAAGTGGGTAGCGCAGCAGTTTGCCGACTCCCCGGAATCCGCCGAGCGCGATTTCACCAGCTTCTGGCTCTCCGACGAGTCGTTGCAGCGCGTTTTTGACGGCTTTAGCGAAAATACCATCAGCAATTTTATTCTTCCCTACGGCGTAGCGCCCAACTTTCTCATCAACGGCCGGCTGTATACCGTGCCCATGGTGATCGAAGAAAGCTCGGTGGTTGCCGCCGCCTCCAGCGCCGCCAAATACTGGCTCGACCGCGGCGGTTTTCACACCACTATATTGTCTACCCAAAAAGTAGGGCAGGTGCATTTTAGTTGGGCCGGCGATCATCAACTCATGATGTCCGTCGTAGACGAACTGCGCGAATACCTGTTGCGCGACGTAGTGCACCTCACTGCCAACATGGAAAAGCGGGGTGGGGGCGTCACGGGCATTGCCCTGCTCGACTACACGCATCTGGAGGCCGACTACTACCAGCTTCGCGTCACCTTTGAAACCTGCGACTCCATGGGCGCCAACTTCATCAATTCGGTGCTCGAAGAATTCGGCAACGCGTTGGAGCGCTTTGTAGCCGAACACCCGGCATTTGAAGGCGGCTCCCGCGAGGTAGACATCGTAATGGCCATCCTGTCGAATTACACCCCGGAATGCCTGGTGCGCGCCTGGGTAGAATGCCCGGTAGCTGACCTTTCGGAAGGACAATTTGAAAAAGAAACGCCCCTGTTTGCCGAAAAATTCGCCAAAGCCGTCCGCATCGCACATATTGACCCTTACCGGGCGGTGACCCACAATAAAGGCATCTTCAACGGCATCGACGCCGTGGTGCTGGCCACTGCCAACGACTTCCGGGCCATCGAGGCCTGCGGACACGCCTACGCCGCCCGCGACGGCCAATACAAGAGCCTCAGCTATTGCACCATCGAAAATGGCATCTTCCGGTTTTGGCTCGACATACCGCTGGCGGTCGGCACCGTAGGCGGCCTCACCCGGCTGCATCCGCTGGCCGCCCGATCGCTGGAGATGCTGGGCAATCCGTCGGCTACCGAACTCATGGGCATCATTGCCGTTACCGGACTTGCGCAGAACTTTGCCGCCCTGCGCTCGCTCGTCACTACCGGCATACAACAGGGCCATATGAAAATGCACCTCACCAACATCCTCAACCACCTTGGCGCAGTGGAATCAGAAATGGAGGCTGCATTCCTCAATTTTAGCGATAAAGTCATTACCTTCACAGCAGTAAGGGATTTTATCGAAACCCTGCGGAAGACGCCGGCGGCGGCGAAATAGAAAAATCATATTTAGCATGGATCCAACCTTCCCTACGCACTATCGCGCGCACGGCAAACTGATGTTTACCGGCGAATACGCGGTACTTGACGGCGCACTGGCCCTGGCGCTGCCCACGCGTTTTGGGCAAGAGTTGGAAGTGATATACCCGCCCCAGGCCCAGGAAGGCTGGCTTTCCTGGCAGAGCTACGACGCCGATGGAAATTGCTGGTTTGATGCGATCTATTTGTTGCCGGAGGCGACTTACGAAGAAGGCCTCGACGACGTAGCCGGCCACAAACTGGAGGCGCTTTTACACGCCGTGCAGCGACAAAGGCCGCACGTGTGGAGTAACATGAAAGGCGCGGCGGTCACCACGCGCCTCGATTTTCCGCGGCAATGGGGGTTAGGCACCAGTTCTACACTCATTGCCAACATGGCAAACTGGCTGCAGGTTGACGCCTATAAATTACTGCACGACACCTTCGGCGGCTCGGGCTACGACCTGGCCTGCGCTAATGCCGACGGTCCCATTTTATATCAACTCATCGGGGGCATACCTCACCACGTGGAATTCCCCTATCTGCCTGCCTACCGCCACCAGCTGTATTTTGTGTATTTGGGTAAAAAACAAAGCAGCCAGGACGCCATCAGGCACTATCTGGAAGGAGGCGAGCGGGTGGCGCCGCTCATCACCGCCATATCGGCCATCACCGCGCAATGGCTTGCCGCCCGCACCTTGGCAGAATTGGCCGACTGCATTCGCCGGCACGAAAACATACTGGCAGACATACTACACCTGCCGCGCGCCAAAACGCTGTATTTTCCCGATTTTTGGGGCGAAATTAAATCGCTGGGCGCCTGGGGCGGCGACTTTGTGCTGGTGACCAGTGAACGCCCGCCAGAGGAAACACGGGCGTATTTCAACGATAAAGGGTACGACGTTGTTCTAACTTACGATGACATGATGGGTACTCCCCCCGGATTATAACACATATCCCCTGCACCTATGGCTTGGAAATGGTACGATAGCACAGTAGTCAAAATAGCCGACGAATCGCCCACTGCTCGTCGCATTTGGCTAGAGTTGAATGCCTCCGAAGAATTTACTTTCGAGGCGGGGCAGTTTGTCACCATGGACCTCCCCATCGACGAAAAACGCCTCAAGCGCTGGCGCAGTTACTCCATCGCCAACGCGCCCAATGGGGAGGGCTTATTGGAATTTTGTGTGCTCAAACTCGAAGGCGGCGCGGCCTCGCGTTATTTTTTTGAAGAATTGGAATTGGGCGCCACCATACGCTTCAAAGGCCCTGACGGCGCTTTTACGCTGCCGGCAAGCCTCGACAAAGACCTCGTATTGATCTGCACGGGCACCGGCGTGGCCCCCTTCCGCAGCATGATCGGCGACATCTACCGCCGCAACCTGCCGCATCGCCGCATCCACCTCATCTTCGGCACCCGTTATGCCAACGGCATCCTGTATCGCGACGAATTCGAGCAACTCCGCCGCGATCACCCCGAATTCAGTTACGACGTGGCTCTCTCCCGCGAAACAGACTTGTACCCCACGCAGTTTCCTTTCCCCGTCTACAAAGGTTATATCCACCAGATCTACCTGCAGCACTACGCCGAAAGCCGCCCCGACGTGTCGTTTTATCTCTGCGGCTGGAGCAATATGATTGATGACGCCGTCGCTAATTTGATTGTTAAGTTGGGGTATGATAAGTCGCAGGTGCATTATGAGTTGTATGGGTGATCCCGAAGCGAGTTCGGGACAAGTTGTGCTAATGCGACCGTAGGCGAACGAAGTGAGTCCCGATTGAAAATCGGGGGAGTCCCGTACCGACTGTAAGGAGGTCGGGATGCTGATCCCGAAGCGAGTTCGGGACAAGTTGTACTAATCATTCTAATTTACGCCTGCCCTTGCGAAATACATAAAAAAAGTACATTTTTGTACCCTAATTAGGTAACCAAAAAACTCAAATGCCGACTTACTTCACCTTTGACGGGATCAAGATAGATCTGTATTTCGATGATCATGCTCCGCCGCATTTTCATGCGATTTATGCGGAGTATGAAGAATTGATCGTAATCCAAACCCTTGATACTTACCAGGGCTATCTTCCTGCAAAACAGCGTAAGCGGGTGATCAAGTGGGCTAGAGAAAACCAGGGTATCCTGATGGAAATCTGGAAAAACAATCATTAATCGGCGCCATGAGAAAATCAACCAAAATACCGCGCATTATCAAAATCAATGAAGTCGACGGCTTCAAGGTATGCCTAGCATTCAATACCGGCGAGCATCGGATGATTGATTTTGCTGCGTTCTTTGAAAAATGGAATTATCGGGCCGATGCGTTCCGGTCGAAACTGCTCGACATAAAGGAGTTTCAACAACTGGAATTGGTCGAAGGAACGCTGCGTTGGCCCAATCTCGTACAGAAAACACGGCTATCAAATGGGATGGAATTTGAGGTTGCCTTCGACTTAGACCCCATTGTGCTCTACCAGGAGAGCGAGCCGGATGAAGAAAGAAATAAAATGTATAGCATTGGGAATATGATCAAAAAGGCCAGGCAACAAGCCGGTTTGACCCAGGAGGAGCTGGCCAAACGGAGTGGTACGACCAAAAATTATATCTCCAGATTAGAAAACAACAAATCGGATGTGGAGCTCGGCACCTTGATTAAGATCATTGAGATCGGATTGGGGAGACATATGAGAATACAAATTAATTAAACACCTAAACTCCCATCTTTGACCGGGACGGGTTCTCCGATGTCGGTTTGCTTTAAATTTTTCTTAACGCCACCGGATATTTTGCACCAAAACGCGAATAAAAATCAAATTTTGGTGAAGAATAACGTGATTTCTCACCAAAACCCTGAAAAATTCGTACTTTTGGTGAGAAATAATACAACTCCTTTATGACCCTCATCGGCAGAAAACGGGAACTTGAAAAGCTGGAACGGCTGGCTCAGTCGCCAAAACCGGAATTTCTGGCGGTATATGGGCGGCGGCGTGTGGGCAAAACCTTTTTGATCAGGACGTATTTCAACAACCAATTCGACTTTTATGCGACCGGACTGGCCAAGGGCAGCACCAAACAGCAGTTGGCGAACTTCGCGATTTTTATTCACAAACATTTCGGAGATCAATCTATTGTGCCGGCCAACTGGCTAGAGGCATTCAACCTGCTCATCGGCTTATTGGAAAAAAGCCGGACGGGCAAAAAACGGGTCATCTTTATCGACGAAATGCCCTGGTTTGATACCCGCAAGTCCGACTTCATGATCGGCCTGGAATTTTTCTGGAATTCCTGGGCCAGCGCGCAAAACGACATCCTGTTAATCGTGTGCGGTTCGGCAGCCTCCTGGATGATCAACAACCTGATCCGTAATACCGGCGGCTTGTATAACCGTGTGACGGAGCGCATGAAACTGGAATCCTTCACTTTGAAGGAGACGGAAGCCTATTTTTCCGATAGGAATATCGTACTGGATCGCTACCAAATTATTCTGCTGTATATGGTGATGGGAGGTATTCCTTACTACCTGGAGCAAGTACAGGCCGGAAAAAGCGCAATGCAGATTATCGAAGAGTTGTGCTTTCGCGACGACGGCAAGCTCCGCACAGAATTCAGCTATATATTCGCTTCTTTGTTTAAAAATGCAGACCGGCACGAAGCAGTGCTTAAAACAATCTTCGAAAATGGCGGGGCCCTCACCCGCGAAGAATTGATACGGCTATCGGGACTCAACTCGGGCGGCCACGTTACCAAAGTATTGAGCGAACTTGAAGAAAGCGGCTTTCTGGCCAGTCACCAACGCTTTGGCCTGAAAAAGGCCCTAACTGTTTACGCTATTTCCGATTTTTACACGCTTTTTTACTTCCGCTTCATCATGCCCGCCGGGAAATATGAGCCTAATATGTGGCTCAGCAAAGTGGATAGTCCGGATTTCAGGGCGTGGTCGGGGTTGGCCTTCGAGCGGGTGTGTTTTGCCCATGTGCCCCAAATCAAAAAAGCGCTGGGCATCTCCGGCGTCAATACCAGTACATACATCTGGCAGTACAAAGGCGACGCCCAATCCAAAGGCAGCCAAATCGACTTGATCATCGATCGTCGCGACCATGTCGTCAATCTTTTTGAGATGAAGTTTTCGATCAACTCTTTTACCATCACAATGGAATACGATGCTGTGTTGCGGCACAAAACCCAATCGTTCCGCGAAGCCACGGGCACAAAAAAGTCGGTGTTTTTAACCATGCTGACCACCCATGGGTTGAAAAACAACGCCTATAGGTATTCTTCCGTGCAAAATGAACTGACAATGGAAGCTTTGTTTGAGGATTAAAAGGTGGAGCCGGATAAATACAACAGGCGGGCGAGCGCTAAAATTATGCTGCTCACCACTGCCACCGCCCCTGCCATTCCTCGATACGGCGTTTACGCTCTGCCTCTTCCCTGGCATGGGCTTTTTCCAGTTGTTCAGACCATTGGCGGCGTAAGCGCGCCAGGTTTTCATTTATAATAGCGGCATTGCGTTCGCGGGTCATCTTTTCCGTAAACATCATATCGTAAACATTCATCCACTGGTCTTCAGCGATTAAGATTTCCAGATCGGGGTTGAGCACATACACGCCACGGTTTATGCGCAGAAATAATTTTTTATTGTAGGGGTCATCCCGGTCGATTTCGTTTTTCGAAAGTATCGAATTGAGGTATTGGCGTTTTTTTCGGTATTCGGGCAGGATTACATCGGGGAATTTTTCGCAGATTTCCATGACATTGTCCATCGTAAAACCGTGGTCTTCGAGCTCTTTTTTCTTCATCAATATCAGGTTATGGGTGACGATGAAGTTGTGCAGCAGGAAAAATTCGGCGCTACGCGCGCTGATTTTGACCAAATGATTGTCGACTTTCACCTTTACCGAATCGGGTTTCAATTTGGGATAAAGCGAAGACAAGCGGGTTTTCAGAAATTTATCATTGGTATGGGCTTGTTGCAGGGCCATCACAAACGGGCTGATGCCGAGATTGTCGGTAACCTCTAATTTAGCGCCTTGCTCCAGCAGGAAATCGGTGACTTTACCGGCGCCCGTTTTGATGGCGGCGAGCAGGGGCGTCATATTAAATTCGTCGCGGTAGTCCAGTCCGTATTTTTTGATGTTTTCGGTTACCTTTTTCACGTCGTCAGCGGCATAAGGGGCATAAACGCGGCGGAAAACGCCGCCACGTTCCGCTTCGGGCCGGTCGGCACGGCGATATTTGAGCTCTGAGAGCCTTCTAATGACATCATTGTCGTTATAGATGAGCGCGAACTCGAAAAGCCTGTCTTTAGCTTTTTTATTAAAAATATCGGGATTCAGCGCTTCGACTTTGAGGTTTTTCAATTCTTCCCAGGTGATGGGCGTCCATGGTGTTTTTTTATTGCCGAGGATGTTTTGGCGGATGAGATCAGCTTGTTCTGTTTTGCCTTGTAATTCGAGGCGGCGGGCCTCGCGTTGCCATTCGTCGAGCGAAGACTTTTGCTCTGCCATGTCTATGTTCTGACGCGGTACAGCCAGTCCAAGAAGTTCGAGCAGCGGGTGTTTGTGGGTGCTCTCTACTACGTACAAATTGCGCACGGCGCGCGTCATGGCCACGTAGAAAGAATTGATATAAAACTTATAAGCGTCGAGGGATTTGTCGGTTTTGTCTTTGGCGCGGGCATAGCGCAGATCTTCCGTTTCCAGGTCGGGCCGGGTTACGCCGTTGCTGATTTCGAGGAATTCGCGGGATTTGTTGGCGATAAAATTGAGCAGGATGATATTTTCGTATTCCAGCCCTTTGGCCTCCTGCACGGAAAAAAGCAGTGGCGTCTGAAAAATTTTCCGCGCTTCGGCCTTGTCCTCGTTGGTCATCACCACCACGGCGAACTGCGCAGAATTGCGCGTTTTTTGGTTTAGTTCCTGTTTGATTTTGGCGTTGTCGGGTAGGCAGACCACTTCGCCGGGTTTGTTAGAGATGGGGGTGACCAGATAGGTGCTTTCGCGATCGATAGAGCCGAATCGGGCATTTTTAACTTTGAGCAGCCGGTTGGCAATGTCCGTCACCTGGGGTGAATTGCGGTAATTGGTGCGAAGGATGTGCAGCTTATTGTCGAGATTTTCATGGGTATAAAATAGCGTCTTCACATTTGCCCAGGAAAAAAAATTGGGATGCACGATCTGGTTAGAGTCGCCGCACAAGACGAATTGCCCGGGCGTTTTCAGCGATTTGAGAATCAGGAAGAGTTGGGCGTTGGTCAGATCCTGCACCTCGTCTACGATAATAAAATCGTATTTCGGATGGCACAAAGTCTGCCAGCGATGGGCAATCATGCTCAAGTCGAAATAGGTGTTTTCCGCGAGAAATTTCAGGTATTTTTCGAACAAATCGTACACCTGTTCGCGTTCATCGGCAAGAAAAACCGATTGGCGCACGCCCAGGGCCAGGTAATCTTCCCGGGGGAGGTATTCCTTTTCGACGTTAGAGCCCGTCAACACACCCTTGAATTCTTCATAGAGTTTGTAGCTATCCCTGATTTTTACCGTATTGCGGTGCCGGGCAAACCAGGCGTCGAAAGCGCGAAAGGTGAGTTCGCGCCCTGAGGGGATTTGCAGCGTTTCGACGTATTCCTTAAAAGAGAGAAATTCGATTTCCTGCGCCTCGTTGCGGTATTGGAAAGAATAATACAGGTTGGCGGAGTTTTCTACTAAATAAGGCGACAGGGTGACGTACAAAATATTCCCGCGCAGGGTTTTTATTTTTTCCAGGGTAAGGGCTGTTTTACCGCTGCCTGCCGACCCGATAACGATGAGAGGCGTAGGAAGCTGGAACACCTCCCGCTGGTCGTCGTCGAAAGAAATCACCTTGTCGAGCAAGTGAAAATGCGTCGAACGAGGGTTGACATAAGGCATAGCGACCACATCCTCTTCAGATACCTGTTCGGGTTGGGTTAGCGGCGCAATTTTCGATTCGTCAATTTCAGCGCCGTTCAAAAAGCGCGAATCGCGGTAATTGTGGTGCAAAATGACCTCCAACAGCAAGAGGTATGTGCGGCCCCCATAACGGGCGAATTTAAAAAGCAAGCGGTTCTCCTCGTCCAACCTGGCGCGGTAATAGCCAGTATTACTCATCTTCTTGACATCGGCGCCCGAAAAGTTGCCGCTTTTGAGGTACTCGACTACTTTATTGAAATTTTTCCTGACTTTGGAGGAGTCCAGGTCGGAATAGTACAATATTTCCATAATGTAGGGTTCGCTAATACGACAAATATAAGGGCGAAACGGCAAGTATAAGCTTATTTTACCCCCAATATGTAGCAATAAACTGTACGCCCTCAAATCAGGGTCATAACTTTTCTGTCATGGTAACAGTTTGTGCGGGGTCGAATCCATCCATCCCGCACGCTGTCAAGTTAAAAGCGTGCGGGATAGATTTTCAGGTTGTACGGCGCACAGTTTACTCAATCATCCTTAATTCAACAGCACAAAACCGGCCCAGTGATAAGGTTTATGATACTTCTTCTTCATGTCCTTTTGGGCTTTGCCCCCCTCATCTTCACCGCCCCTAATGTAATTATGGTCATCATTTATTCCGCTTTTGGGGGGGCGCCCGAACTCAAGCCATGTCTAAAACTTGGCGGTACGAAGGATAATTTTTCAATCCGCTGATAAACTCCTCAAATCGCTCGGCGATTTCTCCTTTGAAATTCTCGTCGTTCAGGTGCGTTTTCATCTTAAGTTCTCCGTCCTCTTTTTTGTCGGCGGGCAAGACGAGGGAGATTGGAAAGGCTTGGCAAAGGGTGCATTTTTCCTTTAGCAATTCCCTAACCTTGTTGAAAACGCGCCCATGTCCATATTTTTCGTCCTTTTGCTCATAGCTGCTGCCGCAGCAAGTCACAAAAACCAATTTTTTGATTGAGTTGAAATTACTTTTTACAAAGGACCTGAACGGCGCGATGAACTGTTCTACCCAAATCGGACCGCACAGGATGATGAGGTCATAGCTGCCCACGTCGTGCAGGAGCTTTTTGTTGCCCAAGTGCAAGCCCATGATCATAAGCAGCAGCGCATCCACTCTGGGGCGGATGGGTTCGATGTCGCATTGCAGCTCCTGGGCAATTTTTTCGGCGAGGTAGCGGTTGCTGCCTTTTTGGGAATAGTACAAAACTAGCGATTTCATGGCGAGCTGATTTTGATACAAATTTCATGCCCGCAGGGCTGCCAGGTTCTGATTTTTGTCAATGTAGGGTATGATTTAAGAAATCGCCTCGTTTGAGGGGGCTGCAAATATCTTTTTTCAAAAAATGCTTCAAAATTTCGATAAATAATCAAATTCTTGATTGTCAATTTTTTTAAAAAAAGAGAACGAATTATTATTTCCCCAGAAAAGCGAACAAAATCACTACCTCCTGCAAAAAATGGATAAACCAGGCCTAGCCGAAGCCTCTCGTTTCCACCATCGATTTGGCGAGCAACCAGCCAAGGAACCCCGCCATCAGCACGCTACTGGGCCGCCTGGCGTTCCAAAATAGTGGATGCCGCCGAAAATCGCTGCGCTCCAAAGGCAAACCCGGCCTGCTATTGATGTCATGTCAGTAGGATTTTCTGCGCGATTTAACACAAAATTGATATTCAAAGCTATGTATTGGAATAACACTCGCCGAAATCTTTTCTCAACTTTGTGTTTTGCTTTCATAAAAATGAGGTTTATGAAAAAAATCAGTTTGTTGTTGTTACTGGCAATTCAGGGCATTTTCCTGCAGGCGCAAGCGCCCGGCACTGGGCTCCAGATACCAAAAACCGCCATCAAAGCGGCTTACCTCGGCTCCGTCGCTTATCCAGGTTTCAAAATCGGCGTTGAGCTACCGTACAAGGTCGTTCAAATTGAAAAGGCAAAACGAAAGGGGGTTAAAACTTTTTCAAGTGAATATTACCTCAGCGCTAATCTCGGGTATTATCACCACACCACATTTCACGACAATTTCTTCCTGCTCATCGAGTGGCAGAAAAGGCGGCAAAAGGCTAGCGGATGGTTCTGGGAGATGGCGCCGGGCGCCGGTTACAGCCGCACGTTTTTAGGCAGGGAGACTTATACTGTTTCAGACGAGGGTGTCGTGGATAAAAAAACGCTGGCGGGTTACAACTACGCCTTGATTTCCTTCTCATACGGCGGCGGCTACAATTTTTCGATAAAAAAGAAAAACCCGCTGAAAACCTATGGCAAAATCAGCCTGCTGGGTTTGTTTCCCTATAATAGTTTCATCTACCTGCGACCCACTGTTGAGGTAGGCATAGCCTATTCGCCTACCCGGTTCTGGAATGCCAATCCAAACGTCAAAAACAAGAAAAAATGAAGTATGCTGTCTTTGTTATCATGGCCATTGCCCTGATGCCGGGTTGCCAAAAAGAAGAAATTACCCTTTCCACTGCCGCCCACGATGTTTTTTATCTGGAAAACGACAAGGCTTCTATGCCTATCCGGGTGCACGGCAACACAGCGAGCAAAACTTTTTTAATGATGATACACGGCGGCCCCGGCGGCGATGCCGTCGTATACCGCAGCGATTACGTGAAAAACCACGTCGAACCTGAATTTGCAATGGTATACTGGGATCAACGCAACAGCGGCGCCTCGCAGGGCGGTGTGAACGGCGGCTACGACGAGGTAGAGCAGTTCATTGAAGACTTTGAGAAAGTGGTGGTGTTGCTCAAGTACCGCTATGGCGACGATATTTCGATCTTTGTGAATGGACATAGCTGGGGCGGCTTCCTCGTGCCCGCTTTTCTGCAAAAAGACAACAACCAGCAAAGCGTGAAGGGATGGAAACAGTCGGCAGGGGCGCATAACATCCCCCTGCTGAACCAGTACGCCGTGGAAATGCTGCTCGACAAGGCAGGTGTTGAAATTGACGCCGGACGCCACGTCTCCGAGTGGACGAATATCAAAGCGTACTGCGATGATTTGACTATTCCATTTACGGAGGAGCAAAGCCGAAAAATTAATGAATATGCTGGCCAAGCCCAAAATCTCATACCGGAGTTATCTCAAGGATTGCTGACTTTTGGCGATATATATGCCGTTTATCAGGAAAACAACTTTCCGGTTGGTCAAATGTTTTTTCCCTACAATCCGCTTCCTTCAGCTGTGGCAAGGTGGCTGTTTCAAGGACAACAACTGTCGGATGGTATGCCGGTAATTACCGTGCCAACCTTGCTACTATTTGGCAAGTGGGACTTCATCTGCCCGCCCAAACTTGCCGACGACATCGAGCAGCGGGTCAGCTCTTCTTATGTGAAAAAAGTGATTTTTGAAAATAGCGGACACGGACTGATGGCCACAGCAGATAAAGAGGCTTACTGGGAAGAGGTCATTACTTTTATTAATGAATTCAAGTGATTGTTTGATGGTTTTGTCTTTATAATAAAAAGAGGTGGCCTTTTAACAGACCACCTCTTCACGTTGAAGCACTATTTTCGCAACTATTTAGAAAAGTAAAAACTAAACCCTACTAAACCCTACTAAACAGTTACCTATTATTAAAATCAGGCCAGGTCAAAGCGATCAAGATTCATCACCTTGTCCCATGCAGCCACAAAGTCGTGTACGAATTTAGACTGTGAGCCTGCACATCCATATACTTCGGCGATTGCCCGGAGTTCTGAGTTTGACCCGAAGATGAGATCGGCGCGGGTGCCCGTCCACTTCAGTTCGCCGGTCTTGCGATCACGGCCCTCAAATACATCCTGAGCGTCCGAAGTCGCCTTCCAGGTTGTGCCCAAATCGAGCAGATTGACGAAGAAGTCGTTGGTGAGCGTTTCCGGGCGTTTGGTGAATACGCCGTGTTTCGACTGATCGTAGTTGGTGTTCAGCACACGCATGCCGCCAACGAGCACCGTCATCTCGGGGGCCGTCAGCGTCATCAGTTGCGCCTTGTCAACCAGCATTTCCTCCGCCGTTGCGGCGTATTGAGGTTTTTTGTAGTTGCGGAACCCGTCAGCGGCCGGCTCCAGGACGGCGAATGATTCTACATCCGTTTGTTCTTGTGATGCATCGGCGCGGCCCGGCTTGAAGGGCGCCTTTACATCAAGGCCGGCATTCTTGGCCGCCTTCTCAATACCTGCGCAACCGCCCAGCACAATCAGGTCGGCGAGCGAAACCTGCTTGGCGCCGGATTGGGCGCTGTTGAATTCGTTTTGAATGCCTTCAAGCGCCTGCAGCACTTTCGCCAACTGAGCCGGATTATTAACCTCCCAGTATTTCTGCGGAGATAAGCGTATACGCGCCCCGTTTGCGCCACCGCGTTTGTCGGAGCCGCGGAACGTAGATGCGGAGGCCCAGGCAGTCGATACCAGTTCGGACACAGACAGTCCGGAAGCCAGTATTTTAGCTTTAAGGGCAGCAATATCCTGCTCGTTGATCAACTCATGCGCAGCAGCCGGGATGGGATCTTGCCAGATTAGCTCTTCCTTGGGCACCTCGGGGCCGAGATAACGAGCGCGGGGGCCCATATCGCGGTGGGTCAGCTTAAACCAGGCGCGGGCAAACGCGTCGGCAAACTCGTCCGGATGTTCGTAGAAGTGTCTTGAAATTGGCTCGTAGATCGGGTCAAATCGCAGGGCGAGGTCTGTCGTCAGCATGATGGGCGTATGGCGTTTCGAGGGATCGTGGGCATCGGGTACCGAATTGGCGCCCATGCCATGTTTCGGAATCCACTGGTGTGCGCCGGCCGGGCTTTTGGTCAATTCCCATTCGTAGCCGAAGAGGTTCCAGAAAAAGTTGTTGCTCCACTTCGTGGGCGTGGAGGTCCAGGCTCCTTCGAGGCCGCTGGTAATCGTATCGCCAGCGTTGCCTTTGCCGAATGTATTTTTCCAGCCGAGGCCTTGCTCTTCAATGCTCGCGCCTGCGGGTTCGGCGCCCACGTATTTGCCTGGATCGGCGGCGCCGTGGGTTTTGCCGAAGGTGTGCCCGCCGGCAATAAGCGCTACGGTTTCATAGTCATTCATCGCCATGCGGCCGAAAGTCTCGCGAATATCGCGGGCTGCTGCGATTGGATCGGGATTGCCATTGGGGCCTTCCGGGTTCACATAGATAAGGCCCATCTGAACGGCGGCGAGGGGGTTTTCGAGTTCTCTGTCGCCGCTGTAGCGCTTGTCGCCCAGCCACTCGGCTTCAGCGCCCCAATAGACGTCCTCCTCCGGTTCCCACACATCTTCACGACCGCCGGCGAAACCGAAGGTTTTAAATCCCATCGACTCGAGGGCGCAATTGCCGGCGAGGATCATCAGGTCGGCCCACGAAATTTTGTTACCGTATTTCTGTTTGACCGGCCAGAGCAGCAGGCGGGCCTTGTCGAGGTTGGCATTGTCGGGCCAGCTGTTGAGCGGCGCAAAACGCTGCGTGCCGCTGCCGGCGCCGCCACGGCCGTCGTGGATGCGGTAAGTACCTGCGCTATGCCACGCCATCCTGATGAAGAACGGCCCGTAGTGGCCATAGTCGGCCGGCCACCAGTCTTGCGACGTCGTCATCAGATCGAAGATGTCTTTCTTCACGGCGTCCAGGTCAAGCGACTTGAATTCCTCGGCGTAGTTGAACTTCTCGCCCATTGGGTTAGACAAGGAGGAATGTTGGCGGAGGATGTTCAGTTTCAACTGATTGGGCCACCAGTCGCGGTTGCTCGTGCCGCCGCCGGCCCCCCTTTTGAGAATGCCGCTCGTAAACGGGCATTTGCTTTCGCCGTTGGTATGGCTACTTGTAGCACCCGTTGAACTTTTGTTATTGTCCATGTTTAGATCTATTTTTTATGTTAACATAAAAGCAAAATAGCCAAAAAGTTCAATTGGGAAAATGATTTTCTTTACTAAAAATGATGATTCTTACTCAACTCCATTGCGCGATGGTACTGTAGCCATGCAAAGGTGCAAAAAAACGGTTCATGTTTTGGGGTGTGTTTTGTTTTGACGGTATTTGATTCACCGCCTCAAATCTTGTGCGTGGTCAAATAGCAAAGAATTGAATGATAGCTGGTGTTATATAAGTAAATTTGTTTGCATTAATTATCTTAAGGCTATGATCCGGAAAAAGGATTATAAAAACAGTTATTCAAAACAAATACAAACCGCCATGCAAAAATTCATCCTGGTAATTGTATGTGGATTTTGGTCCATGTTGTCATTAGCCCAAAACAAAGTAGTGTTGCATGCAGACGATGCTAAAACACAGATAAGCAAACACATTTATGGTCACTTTGCCGAACACCTCGGCAGGTGCATTTATGACGGAATATACGTAGGTGAAAACAATGTAATAATTCCCCAAACCGGTGGTGTTCGAAATGATGTGATCAAAGCACTTAAAGATTTACAAATACCCAATCTGAGATGGCCGGGCGGTTGTTTTGCCGATACCTACCACTGGAAGGAGGGCATAGGGCCGAAAAACGAAAGAAGGCATATCGAAAACTTGTCGTGGGGCAATATCAGAGAAGACAATAGTTTCGGCACCCATGAATTTCTGAATATGTGCGAATTGCTTGGCGCCGAACCCTATCTGGCGGTAAATATGAACTCCGGAACCGTGCAGGAAGCGGTTGAGTGGGTGCAATATACCAACCACGCCAACGGAACCAGCTACCTGACCGATATGCGTGCAAAATATGGGCGCGACAAACCCTGGAACGTAAAATATTGGGGAATAGGCAACGAATCGTGGGACTGCGGCGGCGATATGTCGACAGACCACTACATCAGCCTGTATAGGCAATACGCCACGGCCATGACCAGCTACGGCAACACCGAAAAACTATTCCGGATAGCGGTGGGCCCCGGCCATTCGGGGCAATATAACTGGACGGAAGACATTATGAAAAACGTGCCGGCCAGGCGTTTTGAAGGCATTTCTATCCACCATTATTCGGTGATCGACTGGAGCAATAAAGGCTCTTCATCCGCATTTACGGACGAGCAGTATTTCAAAACCATGCAACAGGCCTGGCTCATAGAGGGTTTTGTAAGTAAAAACAGCGAAATAATGGACAAATACGACCCCGAGAAAAGAGTCGCCCTGATCGTGGATGAATGGGGAGGATGGTACGATACGGACCCGGAGGGGAAAGGCCAGTTGTACCAGCAAAATACGATTCGGGATGCGATGATAGCCGGGCTTACGCTCAATGTGTTTAACAACCACGCCGATCGGGTGAGAATGGCCAACCTGGCGCAAACCGTAAATGTGCTCCAATCGGTTATCCTGACCAAAGAGGATAAAATGATTTTAACACCCACGTATCACGTAATGGAAATGTACAAAGTTCATCAGGACGCGTTGATGGCGCCGGTAGAGGTGATTTCCAGTGATTTTGTGTTGGATGGTAAGCGAATTCCTGCTGTATCTATTTCGGCTTCAATAGATGGGGCCGGCAAAATGCACATTTCTTTGACCAATATTGACAATACCAAAATACAGCAAGTGGAAATAGATATTAATGGTTATCAAGCGAAAACTATTTCCGGAAGAATCTTGACTGCCGCCAGGGTTCAGGAAGGCAATACTTTTGAAAGTCCAACGAAAGTTACGCCTAAATCCTTTAAGGACTATTCGCTTTCGAATAACAAATTGACGGTAAATATGCCTCCGCATTCGGTTGTTGTTTTGGAATTGATTAAATAAACACACAAAGGCTAAATCAGGTCAGGTATTCCCTATCAGATTCAGGCATCCCGCAGTGGAAGTATTTTTGGTTTGATTAAACCGCTTGTTATGTTGTCTAAACTACTCGTTTTTTTTAGCATGATTCTATTCGCCTTACCGCTTGCTTCGGCCCAAAAGGCGCCCTTGAAAATTGGCGTAGCGGGCCTGACGCATACCCATGTGCACTGGATTTTGGGTCGTGAAAACCGCGGAGATATAGAGGTAGTGGGCATTGCAGAACCAAATCGGGATTTAGCAGAGCGGTATTGCGAGCAACACAACTTTCCGCTCAACAAGGTGTATAACACCCTCGAAGAAATGATCGCCGCCACACAACCCCAGGCGATTGCAGCATTCGGCACTATTTACGAGCACCTGGAAGTGGTGGAGATCGCTGCGCCAAAGGGCATCCACGTGATGGTAGAAAAACCGCTGGCCGTAAGCGTGAAACACGCCCAAAAAATGGCCGCCCTGGCGAAAAAACACCACATCCATCTGCTTACTAATTACGAAACCACCTGGTACCCCAGCAACCACAAAGCCTATGAGTTGCTGAAAGCCGGCGCCGTCGGCGATTTGCGCAAAGCAGTCATACGCGACGGGCACCGGGGCCCCAAAAAGATCGGCGTAAACAGCGAGTTTTTGGATTGGCTCACCGACCCGGTCCAAAACGGCGGCGGCGCCATTACCGATTTTGGCTGCTACGGCGCGAACCTGGCTGCCTGGCTTTTGGACGGCAAGCGCCCCCACACCGTGTCCGCCGTCACCCAGCAGCTACAGCCGGAAAACAACCCCAAAGTAGACGACGAAGCTACCATAGTCTTGTCGTACGACGATGCCTCCGTCATTATCCAGGCCTCCTGGAACTGGCCGATCGGCAGAAAAGACATGGAAATCTACGGACTCACGGGCGCCATTTACGCCGACAACCGCCACGACCTGCGCCTGCGCGTGGCGGAGGGCTACGACGGCTTCCAGGAAGAAACCTACAAGCTGCAAGAAAGGCCAGCCCCCCTCGACGACCCCTTCGCCTTGCTGGCAGCGGTAATCAACAACGAAATCACCCTACCGCCCTACGACCTCTCTTCGCTGGAAAACAACCTGCTGGTGGTGGAAATACTGGAGGCGGCGCGCAAGAGTGCTGAGAGGGGAAGGGGGGTTAAATTAGGCCTTCAGCACAAGTTTTGAAGGCGCTTTAAAAAATTTTGAGCACCTGTTTATGAGAATTTGTAACTTGCATAGGTTAACATAAAACTAATTGGTATGGAATATATATTCGATCGAATAACTATAGATGATGAGTTGTGCAACGGGAAACCAACAATCCGCGGTATGAGAATTACGGTACAAACAGTATTGGAATTCTTATTTAATGGAACCTCAGAGGATGAAATACTGGAGCAATATCCAGTCTTAGAAAAAGAAGATATAAAGGCCTGTCAACAATTTGCGCTAGAACTGATGAATAAGAACTATAAGATCAGAGAAATAGCTGCTTAAAGGAATGGCCAAGTATTTAATAGACGTAAATCTTCCCTATTATTTTGCATTGTGGAACACATCTGAATATATTCATCAGATGGATATTAACCCATTGGCAAAAGATAAACTAATTTGGGAATATGCTAAAGAAAATGGTTTGACTATCATTTCAAAGGATAGTGATTTTTCTAATCGAATTTTATTTAAGGACCCACCTCCCAAAGTGATACATATTAAAATTGGAAATGTGAGCATGAAAGAATTTCACAGATTGATCAATTCTTGTTGGGAAGATGTTATTCAAATGAGCGAATCACATAAATTGGTGAATGTATATAAGGATACAATTGAAGGAGTTAAATGATGCTATTTAGCAAGTTTGATTATTAGCCTAAACCATTTCCCAATGCCAACCCTCCTCCTCTCCGGTAACATCATCGCCTGGTTCTTGTCGGTTGTGCTGCTGACAAAACGGGGCCGGGTCACGCACGACTACCTCCTGGCATTTTGGCTGGCCAGCATGGGTTATGTCCTGTTTGGCTATAGCATGGTGTATAGCGGAGCGCATATTGATAATCCCACGCTGACGGTGATCGGCATGCCCCTGCCGCTGATGCAGGGCCCCTTTCTTTTTCTTTATACCAACTACAGCATCCGGAATATAAACTTTCAAAAAATCGATTTGCTCCACTTCTTACCCGTCATGTTTTCTTTTGTGGTGTTATTCGGCAGTTTCTTTTTGCTCCCGCAAGCGGAAAGGGTAGAGGTTTTCAGGCAGCGGGGTAAAGGCTACGAAACGCAGTTGATGATGAACCTGGCGGGGATTTATCTCTCCGGTTTGGTGTATATCCCTGTTACGCTGCGCATGCTGATTCGCTATCGCAAAAACCTGAAAAACGAATTTTCCAATACCGAACGCATACAATTCAACTGGCTGCTGTACCTGCTTATCGGTATCGGGATTATCTGGATTGTAGTGTGGTTTATTAGCGAAGACCGGTTTATCTATGCCGCTACCTCGGTGTTTGTCATCCTGCTGGGCTACTTCGGCATCCAGCAGGCCGATATTTTCGGTCACGCCCGACTGGCGCTGCAACAGGCGCCAGAGGAACAGGAAGACACCGTCCTGCCCGAAGAGCCGAATATTGAAGCGACCGCCAAATACCAGCGTTCGTCCCTCAGCGACGAGATGGCCGCTGAGTTCTATGAACAACTGGTGCAATTGATGCAGCGCGAAAAACCCTATTTGGAACCCGAACTCACCCTGGGCGAACTGGCCAAACTGATGAATATCCATCCCAACCACCTCTCTCAAGTCATCAATGCACAGGCCGACAAAAATTTCTACGACTTCGTTAATGCCTGGCGCATAGAAGAATTTCTCCGCAAAGCCGACGATCCCGCCAATCAACAATTTACCCTGCTCGCGCTGGCTTTCGATTGCGGCTTCAATTCAAAAGCCTCCTTCAACCGCAACTTCCGGAATTATACCGGTCATGCGCCGACTACGTATTTGAAAGGGAGGATCGAAGCATAACGTTTTTTAATTTACCACAGAGTTTCACGGAGTTCACACAGAGTTACACGGAGTCAACTTATAGCTCTGTGGAACTCTGTGGAAACTCTGTGCACCTCTGTGGTAAAAAAAATCCCAGTAATCAGGTTTCATCCTTCACGATGAGTCGATTTGAGGCCGTCGCCGCCTCAACTTTGCCTTAAAATCACTAAACTGTTGAATTATGAAACCGAAAAATTGGCTTTTGGTATTTCTCCTCACCGGTGCGCTTACTTCCTGCACAAAAGAGAAACTCATCAATGATCCCGGCAACCTCGTGCCGGAAACAGTCATGGAGGATCCATCCATCCCCGCTATTACGGTAAATGGCGCTACACTCCATTCTGAAGCTTTCGGGCACCCCGACAGCACCATGCTGGTAGTCGTACACGGCGGACCGGGCTCCGACTACCGGTCGCTGCTAAACATCAAGGACCTGGCGCTGGCCGGCTACCGGGTCATCTTTTACGACCAGCGCGGGTCGGGGCTTTCCGAGCGATTTGATGCAGATTACTACGAATCGCTGGAAGAAGAAGCGGTCTCCCTTTTTTTCGAAGATCTACGGGGCGTGATAGCCCATTACCGCACCCGCAGCGACCAGCGAGTTATGCTAATTGGCGATTCATGGGGCGGTATGCTGTGCGCGGGATACACGGGTAAATACCCGGGCGAAGTAGACGGCCTGGTCGTCTCCGAGCCGGGCGGGCTAAGATGGGACGACGTAGTCGACTACGTCAAAAGATCGAGGTCATTCAAAATCTGGGGCGAAGCTTTCAACGATGCCACCTATCTCGACCAGTTCATCACCGGCGACAAAAACGAGCACCAGATACTGGATTACAAGGCAGCCCTGAATTCCTCCAAAAACGAGATCACCGGCGAAGGCGTGCTCGCCCCCAATTTGTTCTGGCGCAGCGGCGCCGTTTGCAACGCCGGCCTGTTTAAAGCGGGCTTTGACTACGAACCGGACTTCTCTATCGGCCTGGAGCAATTCGAGGTCCCGGTCTTGTTCATCTACACCGAAAAAAATACCGCCTACCAGCTATCCTGGGCACAGCGGATCAGCGCTGTGTTTAACCAGGTTCAGTTATTCGAAATAACGGGCATCGGACACTCCGAAATGTACACCGTCGACCACGTATGGACCCAAGTGACAAAACCCGCATTATTAACCTATTTTCAATCCTTGCAATAATGAAATCGCTCCTGTTTTTCATAACCATCATCCTGTTCGCAATAAGCGCCCAAGCGCAGACGCTCAATTGGGGAAGCCCCCAGCAAGACTACAGGCACCTCATCAGCGCCTCCATCGGCATAGAACACGGCGCCATCATCGGCATCGGCTACGGCTACAAAATCGCCGGCAGTCCCTTACCGGTTGTGCTTACTGCACATTTTTCAATGCCTTCCGGCGAGGATTTTGCCGACGACTTCAAAACCAACCTGGGCGCGCAGGTCAGGTGGTTTGAGTACCACAACTTGCAATTCTCCACGCATATCAGCGGCTTGTTCCGCCGCTATGAAAACAACTTTGCGCGTTTCGAAAATTTCGGTTGTGAAATCGGCGGCGCTCTGGGTTATTACCGTCCGCACTGGTTCGTAGCCGGCGAAGCCCGCTTCGACAAAGCCATCGTATCGCATTTCCGGCATTCCGATGCCTACAAAGAGAATTTCCCTGGCGTCAAAGACGGCTGGTACGAGCCTTCCACCGGCGGCAATTTCTTTTACGGCCTCCAAACAGGGGTATCTTTCCGCAATACCGATATCTATCTCCGTGCCGGGAAAGTATTGTCGCAGGATTTTTCCTCGACGCCGACCCTGCCGTTTTATGGGCAGTTGGGGTATAGTCTCAGGATATAAACTTGACGAGAGAGTGAGAGTGGGGGAGGGAGAGAGGGAGGGGGCATGGGCTTTCTTCCTCTCTTTTTCTGTTAGCCCTTCGCATTTATGCATTACAATATTTCGGGTAATAATTTGCAAATATTACCAATTGCACACGAATTTATTGACTACATAAGCCGACTCTTTTCTTATCTTTAGGTTGGATTGATACTAACCTATCCCAGTTTTCTTAACTAAACCACAGATCAAAATGAAAGGAACATCCATTTTTACCTGCTGCACAGTTCTGCTTTTCTTTTCTTGCCAACAAGCGGAAAACAAACAGACGGAAAATACACCCAAACCTGCCTTTGATGAAGCCGCTGAAACCGCTGCAATCATGCAGGTAATTGAGAACGAAACCAAGTGTTTTTTTGACGGGGATTATGATTGCTGGACGAACAATTGGAGCCACGAAAAATATGCTATGCAAGCATGGAATAACGACGATGGCACCTATGACGCCGCTATCGGTTGGGAAGCGATAAATACCCAGGGTAAAGAGTGGATTGAAAAATATTACCAGGGTGGAAAAAATATTATACACCCCTTTGTTAAAAAAGAAACTCCACAAGTGAAGTTCTTTAATGAAAATACGGCATACCTGATTTGGAAACAATACAACGCCGATAAAGAAAAGAAATATTTCAGGGTGAGCCAGGAGACCCGGATCATGGAAAAGCAGTCGGACGGCTGGAAAATAGTAAACGTTACCGCATTTTGGGATGCAAAATCTAAAATACCGGTTGATAGCCTGCACTTAATGGGTGAACAGTGAACAGTGAACAGATCAGGGAGCCGTTCACTGTTCACTATTTCTCACTCCGTCGGATTAATCTCAATCAACTCCACCTCAAACACCAGCACCGAATTGGCTTTGATTTTGGGGGTCGGCGAGCGGTCGCCGTAGGCGAGGTTGGCGGGGATAAAGAATTTGAATTTATCGCCGGCGTGCATCAGTTGAAGGCCTTCCGTCCAGCCCGGGATAACCTGATCGAGACCGAAAGTAACCGGTTCGCCGCGTTCTACGCTGCTGTCAAACATCGTGCCGTCGATCGTGGTGCCGTGGTAATGCACCTTCACCTGGTCGGTAGGCAGGGGCGAAACCGTGCCGGCTCCTTTTGTGAGGACTTCGTATTGCAAGCCGCTGGTGGTGGACATCACACCCTGGCGTTTTTTGTTTTCCTCAAGGAATTTCTCACCTTCGGCTTTTGCCGCTTCGGCTTCCACCTTTTCTATTTCCGCAATTTTATTCCGAATTTCCAGTTCGTAGCTTTGAAAAATCGTGATAGCGTCGGCTTGTGGGAGGGTTGTTTTTTCGTTGCGCATCACAGCGGAAAGGGCCTCCACGACCAAATCGGCGTTATAGACTTTACTCACCATTTCCTTGAGCTGGTCGGCGAGCAAGATGCCGTAGGCATAGCTGGCGCTATCGATACCGTTTTTCAGTACGGTAGCGGGTTGGGCTTCCGGTTGTTTAGTTTTCTTCTGATTCTTTTGTGCAAAGGCCGTTGTGCCAGCCAGTAGGAGCATAAAAACAAGCAGTAAGTTTTTCATAAAAAAAGAACATTAATGGATAAGATTAAACGAAAGAATATAGAACCGGCATGGCCTCTTTTGTTTTCCAAAACGCAAAAAGCGCCATACTGGCGGCGCCAAAGGTAAGGAAAGATTGGTGGAATTTTTTTTCTGTCTCAAAGGGCCGGATATATGAAAATGGGTATTACTTTTAGAAAGAAACAAAAAACCATGGCTGCTACTAAGTCCACATTACTTGTCGTTGCCAATATCCTTGCCTTCGCGGGTGTGCTATTGGTGAATTATCTGGCCAATGCCCTGCCTATTGCGGGGCGTACGCCCGGCGGCGTATCGGATATGTTTCCCACCCTGTTCACGCCGGCGGGATTCACATTCAGCATCTGGGGAGTGATATACTTGTTAGTGCTGGGTTTTGTCGGTTATACTGCTCGATTTATCAACAAATCGGCGCCGGCTTTTTTGCACCACATCGGCTGGTTATTTGTAGGCTCTTGCCTGGCCAACATCGCCTGGATATTTGCTTTTCACAATTTGCAGATCGGTCTTTCCATGCTCGTTATGTTGCTGCTGCTGGGTTCCCTGCTGGGTATTTACCTGCGGGTGGCCGACAGTGCAGGCATGGAGCGTTGGTTTGTTCGACTGCCCTTTAGCGTTTATCTGGGCTGGGTGTCGGTGGCTACCATTGCCAATGCGAGCATTTTACTCACTCACTGGGGGTGGGATGGTTCGCCCGGCGGGCCTCAATTTTGGACGGTTGTTGTGATAGCGGCTGCTGTAGGTTTGGGTGTGTGGGCGTTGTGGAGCCGCCGCGATTTTGCCTATGCGCTGGTCATCGCCTGGGCTTTATACGGCATTTTCTCCAAAAGGATAGCTGATCTGGGCACTGCGGATGGGATGGTAGAGACCGCCTCGTTGGCGGGTATAGCGATTTTAAGTTTGGGTATTGCTTACAGGCTGATTAAACGCTGATGGAAGAATTTTTTTATCTTTAGATGCTATTATATATTTCAACACAACAATAGACCATGGATCAGCGCATCATCGACCTCTACGACGAGTATACCCACAAGCCCTTGCCTCGCAGGGAGTTTCTCGACCGGTTGGCTAAGCTGACCGGTGGCATGGCTGCCGCCCTTACCATTTTACCCTTAATAGAAACCGGCTGTACAACTACCGCGAAAACTACCGGCGACGGCCTGCACGAAGAGCGCGTGACCTGGGCCGGCGTAAACGGAGAAATGCAGGGCTACCTCGTTCGCCCGGCGGCGAAGAAAAAATACGCGGCGGTTGTAGTCATCCATGAAAACCGGGGTTTGAACGCCCACATTGAAGACGTGGCGCGGCGGGCGGCCAAAGCGGGTTATCTTGCCCTGGCGCCCAATGCGCTTGGTCCGCTCGGCGGCACGCCTGTCAATGAAGACGACGCGCGGCAGCTCTTTACCACCCTCAAACCCGAGGAGTCGCTGCAAAATTTCATACGCGCATTTGATTTTCTGGAAACCCGAAAAGACTGCAACGGCAGCTATGGTTGCGTCGGCTTTTGCTGGGGCGGCGCCATGGCGAACAATCTGGCGGTGAACGTCCCCAAGCTCAAAGCCGCCGTCGCTTTCTACGGCCGTCAGCCGGAGCTTACCGAAGTACCAAAGATCAAAGCAGCCGTTCAACTCCACTACGCCGAAATGGACGAGCGGGTAAATGCCGGTATGACGGCCTACGAAGTAGCGCTGAAAACGGCGGGAATTAAATTTGAGCAATATATCTACACAGGCGCACAACACGCCTTTCACAACGACACCTCGCAGGCACGGTACAACGAAGCGGCAGCCAAGCTGGCCTGGGAGCGGACGCTGGCTTTTTTTAAGGCGCAGTTGTGAGCCACCTTTCCAAAACGACGACGACATTAACAACGCGGTATGGCAAGCCCGAAAAAAAACAAACTCAGCCAATGGCTCGACAAGATCCAACAAGATAGCTGGCAGTTGGAACTTATAGTTACAGGCTTTAGTATCTTCTTGGTGTTGAACGCATTAGAAGCTGTTTCCGCCATGCGGCATACCAATAATTTGCTTATTGCCGGCGTAGGGCAAATGGGCACTTTCTTATCCTATGGATGGGGAGTATTGACCATTTCCTGCCTGGTCATTCTTATCAATTTAATCTTGCACGTCATCTTGCGCGGGCTTTGGATAAGTGCCGTCGGTTTGCGATCAGTTTCCGGCGAGATCGATTTTGAGCAATTGCGGCTTACGCCAAAATTCGGGCAATTTCTTCAAAAGAAAATTGGCAATTTTGATACTTATATCGAGAAACTGGAGAACCTGTGCAGCCTCGTATTTGCGTTTACTTTTCTCAACGTTTTTGTCATCATTTCCGTAGGATTATGGTTGTCTTTTATGGCGCTGGTTATTATACTGCTCGTCAATATTATGCCTTCCGGTATCGTTGAGATTGTCAATCTTGTGGCAGTGGTGTTCCTGCTTTTTTCAGGAGGGGTTTATATGCTCGATTTTGCCACCTTGGGCTGGATAAAACGCCTGAAGCGATTTTCAAAAATATATTATCCCGTATATCGCCTTTACGGCATGGTCACCTTGTCGGCATTATATCGCCCCATGTATTATAATTTGATAGACAATAAGTTGGGGAGGCGGGTAGGTTGGTTTTTAGTGCCGTATATTATATTGATTGCCTGGCTTTTATCGCTTCAAGTAGACTCGCATGTATGGTTTCCCGATGATATAGAAAAGTATGGGTTGATGAAAACGCAATACGACGACCTGCTCCCGGAAAAAACGCTGATCAGAAATGCCAGTATTCCATCGAAATACGTAAATAAAGGATATGTGGAGTTGTTTATACGTTATTTACCTCAAAGGGATGACAAAATACTGAAACAAAAATGCCCCGATGTCAATCCTCCAAAATCGGTGGGCATTCATTCTGATATTGTTATTGATATCAATAGTGATTCTAAAGCAGCTCAACGAGATTTTTCAGCAGAAAGTTTGGCTTGTTTTTCTTCACTTTACAAAATAAGCATAGGCGACAGTATATTCCGACAGCCGCATCTGCGTTTTTACAAACACCCCAATGCAGGTGAAATGGGCCTGCACACCATACTCGACGTGCAGTATTTGCCCCGTGGGGAACACCAGATTATAATAACAAAACTAGGGCGCGATACGGTCAAAGGCTCTGATGCGCTTATCTTCCGGGATTTTACCAGTATTCCGTTTTGGAAGGAATGAGGGAGGTAGAAAACCAATAATTCTCTCTACCTCTCCCCTTGGCTACAACTCAAACTTTATCCCCTGTGCCAGCGGCAACTGCTCGCTGTAATTAATCGTATTCGTCTGCCGGCGCATGTAGGCTTTCCAGGAGTCGGAGCCGCTTTCGCGGCCGCCGCCGGTTTCCTTTTCGCCGCCGAAGGCGCCGCCGATCTCAGCGCCGCTGGTGCCGATGTTCACGTTGGCGATGCCGCAGTCGGAGCCCGCTACCGAAAGGAAGCGCTCGGCTTCGCGCAGGTTATTGGTCATGATGGCCGATGAAAGCCCCTGTGGAACGCCGTTTTGCAACGCGACGGCCTCTTCTATCGTCTTGTATTTGATCAAATATAGGATGGGCGCGAAGGTTTCGTGCTGCACGATGGGGTAGTGGTTTTCTACTTCGGCGATGCAGGGTTTTACGTAGCAACCACTGGCGTATGCTTCGCCTTCGAGTACGCCGCCTTCCACGACCATTTTACCGCCTTGCTCTTTGATCTGGCGAAGGGCGTGCAGGTAGTTGTCCACGGCGCCTTTGTCAATGAGGGGGCCTACGTGGTTGTGTTCATCCAGCGGGTTGCCGATGCGCAGTTGACCGTATGCCTTGGCCAGTTTTTGCTTGACCTCTTCAAAGATGCTATCGTGGATGATAAGCCGGCGGGTGGTGGTACAGCGCTGTCCGGCAGTACCTACTGCGCCAAACAAAGCGCCGGTGAGTACCAGGTTGAGGTCGGCGCTGGGGGTGATGATGATGGCGTTGTTGCCGCCCAGTTCGAGCAGCGAGCGGCCCAGTCGGCCCGCTACGGTAGCGCCCACGATCTTGCCCATGCGCGTGCTGCCGGTAGCTGATACGAGCGCTACGCGGGGGTCTTTGGTCATAAATTCGCCCACGCGGTAGTCGCCGTTGATGAGGCTGCTCACCCCTTCGGGTACATTATTGGCCTCCAATACGTTTCGCAGGATGTTCTGGCAAGCTACGCCGCAGAGCGGAACTTTTTCGGAAGGTTTCCACACGCATACGTCGCCGCACACCATGGCGATCATGGCATTCCACGACCACACGGCTACGGGGAAGTTAAACGCCGAGATAATGCCCACGACGCCCAGCGGGTGCCACTGCTCGTACATGCGGTGGTGGGGCCGCTCGGAGTGCATCGTGAGGCCGTAGAGCTGCCGCGAGAGGCCCACGGCAAAGTCGCAGATGTCGATCATCTCCTGTACTTCGCCCCAACCTTCCTGCAGGCTTTTGCCCATTTCGTAGGAGACCAGTCGACCCAGCGCGTCTTTGTGCTTGCGGAGTTCTTCACCGTATTGGCGCACGATTTCGCCGCGGCGCGGCGCCGGTATTTCGCGCCACACCAGGAAGGCTTCTTCGGCCTTTTGGATTACCTTGTCGTATTCTTCGCGGCTGGTTTTACTCACGCTGCCGATCCACTCATTGTCGACGGGCGAGGCGGATTGGAGGTATTTGCCGGAGTTGGTTGAATCCATGCCGGTAGACGTGCCGGCGTTGTGTTTGCGCAGCCCTAGCTGCTTGAGGAATCTTTTATCCATGATGTTGTGATATTTGCCATCTTCTATGACCCGCAGCTAAAGCGGCGGGTTGAATCCTTTTTTTGTGCTTCTATGACCCGCAGCTAAAGCAGCGGGTTGAATCCTACTCGAGGAGCTTTTTGACTACTGCCGAGATCATCTTGCCGTCGGCTTTGCCGGCGAGGGCTTTAGAGGCGGCGGCCATTACTTTGCCCATGTCTTTGGCCGAAGTGGCGCCTACTTCCTGGATGATGGGGCGCAGGGCGGCTTCCAGTTCGGCTTCGTCCATTTGCTTGGGCAGGTATTGTTCTATAATTGCAATTTCTTCCTGCTCTACCTGGGCAAGGTCGGCCCGGTTTTGCTGCACATAGATTTCCAGCGATTCTTTGCGCTGTTTGACCAGTTTTTGCAGTATTTTGATTTCCCGCTCGGGGGTCATGGCGTCTCCGCTGCCGTCGGTTTTGGCCAGCAGAAGGGCGGCCTTGATGGCCCTGATACCGCGCATAGCAGCCTGGTCTTTGGCTTTCATTGCGGTTTTGAGATCTTCCATGATGCGTTCTTCGAGAGTCATATGCTGATGGTTTGATTAGTTGTTGTCGGTTGTCGGTTATGGGTTATCAGTTTTCAAGAGTTGACGGTTTATATATTAAAGAACAAATAATGAACCGATAACTCACAACCGACAACCGATAACCCTCCTCATCCCTCCCCAATTCGTTCCGTGATCCATCGAACGATTTGTACATAGTCGGCCACGGAAAGTTGTTCGGGGCGTTGTTGAAAAAAGGGATCTTCCAGAAGGGGGTCACCTTCGAGGAAGGGTTTCATCGTATTGCGCAACATTTTGCGGCGTTGAGAAAATGCTTGTTTGACTACTTTTTTAAACAACACTTCTGATTCGGTGACCAAGGGTTGTTCGCGGCGGATCAGCCGGATTACGCCCGATTGTACCTTGGGTGGCGGCGAAAAATTGCGGCGGTCTACCGTAAACAGATATTTGCCTTCATAAAAAGCCTGCACCAATACGCTGGTAATGCCATATACTTTGCTGCCGGGTGGCGCGATCACGCGTTCGGCCACTTCTTTTTGGAACATGCCCACCAATTCGGGTACCTCCGACCGGTAGTCGAGCATCTTGAACAGAATCTGGGTGGAGATGTTGTATGGGAAATTGCCGATAATCGCAAAAGGTTCCCCTTGAAAGCAATTTGTGATGTCGAGTTGGAGGAAATCGGCAGACAGGACCGTTACGGTGGGGTAGTGCTGTTGCAGGTACGCCACCATATCGCGGTCGGCCTCTACAGCCAGAAGGTCGTAGGGCAGCGCCGTGAGGTATTTCGTCAGCATACCTTTTCCCGGGCCTACTTCGAGTATGTGGCGATAAGCGCCGGCGCCCGTGAGGCTTCCGGCGATGCGTTGCGCCACTTGCTCGTGGATGAGAAAATGCTGGCCGTATGATTTTTTTGCTTTCAAAATGTGATTTACTTACGAAAAAGCGCTGCAAAGATAGGCAGCCTTTGCCAAGAGATTGAGTAAAAATGTACCTTATTGGCGATAGAATTCCCGACTTCTCGCTGAAATCGCCGTATTGTTTGTTTACTTTTGCGTTTCGAGTACAAATATCGACGTAATGAATAAGATAAAAGTTGGGATCAGCATGGGCGATATGAACGGTATCGGCCTGGAAGTGATCCTCAAAACACTTTCACACCCCAAAATCCTGGATAGTTGCATCCCCATTGTGTACGGCTCCTCCAAAGTGGTGTCGTATCACAAAAATATTGTGGATATCGACTTTCCTATCCACCCTATCAGAGCGGTCAATCAACTGGTGACCGACAAGATCAATATTGTCAATTGCTGGCAGGAAAATGTCAATATCACCCTGGGCAAACCCTCTGAAGCCGGCGGAAAATACGCTTATCGCGCATTGGAAGCCGCCGTGCAGGATCTAAAGCAAGGCCAGATTGATGCGCTGGTAACGGCGCCCATCAATAAACACGCCATGCAGCAGGCCGGTTTTGCTTTCCCGGGGCATACCGAATATATCACCCAGCAACTGGGCGCACAGGAAAGTCTTATGTTGATGGTCAGCAACGGCATGTACGTAGGACTGGCCACCAACCACCTCCCGGTAGGACAGGTGGCTCGTGCCATTACGAAAGAGTTGATTATGCGCAAAATTCAGATTATGAACGATGCGCTGCGCATTGATTTTGACATAGACAGGCCTACCATCGCAGTATTGGGGCTCAACCCGCACGCCGGCGACCACGGCGTGATTGGCGATGAAGAAGAAAAAATAATACGCCCCGCAATAGTAGAAATGAAGAAAAGAGGTATCCTGGTGATGGGGCCTTTTTCTGCCGACGGCTTTTTTGGGTCGGGCCAATACAACAAGTTTAACGGTATCCTCGCCATGTACCACGATCAGGGCCTGATTCCCTTTAAAGCGCTGTCTTTTGGTAGCGGGGTGAATTACACGGCAGGGCTTTCGGCGGTGCGCACCTCGCCCGACCACGGCACAGCCTACGACATTGCCGGCCAAAACGAAGCCGACCCCTCGTCTTTCCGCCAAGCCTTATTTATGGCCATCGATATTGCCCGCAACCGCCAAAACCATGCGGAAATGCATCAGAATGCTTTGGTAAGGCGGAGCAAACCCCGGGTAGAAGGCGAAGACGAATTGATCGAAGAAGAAGAGGAATTGTTGGAAGAAGATACGTCTGACGACTACGACGAAAGCGACGATTAATATTTTTTTATTAGCCATTATATCACAAACTGACCATTAACTTGAAAAAATCTGTTGCCGTTTGGGGAATAATAGCGCTGGTACTCCTCATTGACCAGTGTCTGAAGATTTGGATAAAAACGCACCTGGAATATGGCGATGAGTTCAATATCCTGGGATTTTCATGGGCGCGCATCCACTTTGTAGAAAACAACGGGATGGCTTTTGGTATCAACCTGGGCGGCGAATACGGCAAATTGGCCCTGAGCCTTTTTCGCATAATAGCGGTGGGTTTTCTGGTGTATTATTTGCGGGTGCTTTTGCGCTCAGGCGCCGCTTTTGGCCTGCTCATCAGCTTCTCGCTCATCCTGGCCGGCGCCATAGGGAATATCATTGACAGCGCTTTTTACGGCATGATTTTTTCGGAGTCGCCTTATCACGGTGGGCTGGCACAACTATTCCCCGAAGGAGGCGGCTATTCGAGTTTCCTGCACGGCAAGGTGGTGGATATGCTCTATTTTCCGCTTGTGGAGGGGGTCTACCCCGATTGGTTCCCTCTTTGGGGCGGGCAACACTACCAATTCTTCAAACCTGTCTTTAATATCGCTGATTCTTCCATTACCGTAGGCGTGCTCTATATTCTGCTGTTCCAGCGCAGCTTTTTTAAACACAAACATCCCGACGAAGAAACGGAGGCGGGTCAGGCAGCGCTTCAGCCTGAGCATACAACAGAAAGCCTTGCCGATGATACTTCATTGGAAGGAGAGGCAGCCGCCGACGAGGCCACTGCCAATGATGCTGGAAAAGATCAGGCTTAAAACGGGCTGATTATACTTCTTTGGGTCGTAGAAAATGCCGGATGGCTTCTACGGTTTGCCTGACTTTTTCGTAGTCGATACTGTAGTGGATGTACTTGCCGCTGCGTTTGGTTTCTACCAAACCTGCCGCGCGCAAGATGCGTAGGTGTTGCGAAGTGATGGATTGCTCCAGCCTGAGGGCATTATAGATTTTATTGACATTGATCTCTTCGTTTTTGTCAATAAATTCCAGAATGTTAAGCCTCAGAGGATGGGCCAGTGCCCGCAACAGCTCCGACGACATGTGTAGTTGTTCGTAGTTAAGGTCAGTTTTGGCCTTTCTCATAGTCTCCCAAAATTTGAGTTTTCTCTAAAGATGCATGGTTACACATACAGCCGCACCAAACTTAGTCAGGCTGCAAAATACAACCCAAGCTCCCTTTTGTCAGGTACGGCATAGACAAATATGCGTGATTTATCGGATTTTTCAAAATTGCCACGTTTCCGCATCACGATGCAGAACCCGTTGACGTAAGTGCTATTAATCCGCAATGTGGGGGGAATGGCGCTTTTAAGCGGCCAATTCTTCGATCAGCTTGGATATCTGCTGAAGGCGATCTTTGTTGAGGGAATAATAAATAAACTTCCCGTGACGCTCGGTGATCACTACGCCCGCCCTGCGCAAAATAGCCAAATGTTGGGAGGCTACCGATTGCTCCAGGCGAAGCTTGATGTAAATGTCGGTGACGGTCATCTTGTCGTGTTCTTCCAATAAGTCGATGACGCGCTGACGCAACTTGTGGTTTATTGCCCGTAGCACTAAAACGGCTTTGCGCAATTCAGCATAGTCGAGTTGGATGTTGCCTCTCCCTTTTTTCAGAACGACGGTTTCGTTTTTTGACTTTCTCATAGTACTTTGGTTTATAATGTTCTTTAAACGACAGGCGATTGAGTTTTGGTTTGCTGTCGTATTATAAAGAATTCAAATATCGTACCAAACTTTTCAAGTGCCGGCAAACTGATCTGAAATTTGCCTTTTTTGATAGTAGATGATGCTCAAGATGCCGTAGCGAATTGCTACAAGGGCAAAGCTAACAATAATATTCATAAAATACAAATATGAATATGCCTCAATTTTAATTTAATTTGATTTTGTAAATGTTTAGTAGGGTTTAGTGCATGCGCAGTTTAGCTAAACCCAATCGCTAAACCCTACTAACCATAGCGATGCGGTTTTGTAGCTTTAATGCAACAACCAACCCAATATACCGGTAAGTATAAGCATAGCGCCGGTGATGAGCCCTGCATTGTGTTCGAGCCGGTGCCAATTGAGGTGTAAAAGCCGGGGATAAGCCCAGTGCACCCAGGTCCACATGCCCGCAACGGAAATAATCAGATAAAGCAAGGCAATCAGGAATACCAAGGGCCAGCCGTAAGCTCCTGCTGCCAGGAAAAAGGCTTCTATTTCGAGACAAGGCGAAAAAAACATGGCGGTCATTAAAAGAAAAACAAGACGCCCCTTGGGCATTTTGGGGTCAAGTCCTTTGGCCTCAAAATGAAAGTGGTGGTGACGGTGGTGCCGCCACATAAAAAAGACGCCCATGCCTATCAGAATAGCCGGGGCGATCAGGTGGGTGAAGGTTTCCACACGGGCGGCGGCCTGATTGCCGATGTAGCCGATAAGCAACCCGATGAGTATGGTGCTCAGCGCATGGGCCAGACCGGCTATTAATGTCAATTTTTCGGTACTCGACTGGCTCCAGTGCTGCGAACGCCCCAAGGCAAGCACCGGCAACCAGTGGTTGGGTAGCAAAGCATGGAGAAGACTCAGCGAAACGCTGCCTATGATGATTTCGTACATAGGAGTGGTTACTTGAGGATTTGAGGATTTGAGGATTTGATTGTCTGGGGGGCTTCTACTACCTGTTTATCCAGTACAAACCATTTACCGGCTTTTTGGTAGATGATGGCCGCATTGGGGTCGGGTTGTTTGAAGGTGAGCGTGTATTGCAAGTCATTTCTGGCAAATACAAAATTATCCGTCTCATAATCAGAAGCGCCGATGCCTTTTCGCCACCACCAGTTGCCATATTGTTCAAACTGGACGACAAGCGTTTTGGTTGAATCGGCCCAGCTTGCCCGGATGCCGTCGTCGGCCTTAGCAAGGTTGTATTGGGCTACTTCGTACAATTTTCCCTCGTAGGGTTTGCGTTGCACGTATCGCAGCGCATCGGTCAGGGCATGTTTTCCTTCGTTGAAATCCCGGAAAAGCGGCGCGCCCTGGAAGTTGTCGGGCAAATTGAGTACATACACCTCCGGGCGGTCAAACCACCTGAAATCGGCCAGCAGAGATTGGTGTAACCAGGTACCGGTTCGCCAGTAGGATACGGCCCTATGCAATACTACCCCGGAGATGATAAGGTATACTACAGCTACAGAATAGAATGCTTTTCGCGGCAACATGGCCAGCAGCGCAGCCAACATGCCGGCGGCAAACATCGATGCGAAGTAGCCGTAACGATCGTTTTCAATATGCAGTAAATAGTTGAAATACAGGTTGATAACGGGTAACAGAGCTAACCCAAATAAAATGAGCATTAGCCCGGTAAGTTTCCAATGTGGAGATAGTTTGCGAAAACGCGCTACCCAAAACGCCAATGCTGCCGCTACGAATGCCAGCGCAGGATATAACACTATCGGCCGGCTAAACGCGCTAAAAACAGCCTCTTTGGCAGGGTGTTCGAGAAAACGCACAAAAAACAGCGTTTTGAGTCCGTAGCGGAAATAATTGCCCAAAATGTCGACAAGGGGAAAACGCAGGTGGGTGTCAGCCCCGTAGTATCCCACCCACACGCCTATGCTCCATTTTGTCAATATAAAATATAAGGCTACCAACGCCAGCTGGGGCAAGATAAGCCGGAGCAATGCGCCGGTCAATAATGTGGGTTGGCGGCGCTCGGCGGCCAGCACGGCAGCTATCGCCGTGCAGATAAAGGGGACTACCAGTGTAAGTTCAAAAGTGAACAGCCCGAGGGCAAAGGCGAAAAGGGCCAGATAAAGATCTCGGGAGGAATGCCGTTCTGCCCAGCGCAACAAACCGAGCACCGTGGTCAATGCCAGTGTGCTTGACAACAAGTAGTTGAAGCATACCCGCCATACGACTACTTCGGTTTGATTGGGCGAGAGCAGAAAAAACAAGGCGCCGGCCAACGCCGGCCATTCTGCATTGTCAAGACGAAAAAAACGAAGCAGGCGAAGCGTCAGCATAAAAAGCAACATCGCATTCCCGGCATGCATGGTGGAGTGCACCAGGTACCAGCCCAGCCCATCGTGACCGAATATTTTATAAAAAAAATAAAAAAAGGAAAAAAGTACGGGATGCGGGGCGGGAAACCCGAAACTCGAAAAAATGCCGGTCCAGTCGCTGCTCTCCAGACGGGCTGCCAGGCCGGTAAAATCAGTCACAAACCCGGCATGCCGGGTTTGGATATAAAAGAGATGGGTGAGCACAAATAATAGTGCAAATACAGACAGGTGTTTTTTCATGGCTTCCCGTTGCGATTCTCCCACAAGGTAGGAAATTATGGGCTATTGTACGGCATGGACGGCGTGTTCGATGAGGGGTTGGCCGATGGCTTCTACCGTGCCGGTTAGTTTGCCCGACGATTGGATTTCGATGCCCAGCCATTGATCGCCGCAATCATTGTAGAGCCGGCAGTTGTCGAGTACGAGGGCGCCGCCGGGTTTGACGGTAATTTTGGCGCCGGCAGGCAGCGCTACGCGGCAGCGTATGGTGAGTTTTCCTCCCGGTTCAATGGTGAGGTGGCCTTCGAGGTCTTTATGGCCGATCCAGGTGACGGTATCGCGAATGAAAATATGCCGGTCTTCGTGCAGTTGGCACCAGTTAGGCTGCAGGAAGGCGCGGGTTTTGGTTCCGGCGGTGGCCATTCGCTGGTGTATTTTTCCGATCTGGCAGGGCGTCCAGGCGTTTTGCACGGCGGCGTAATCCATGAAATTATTGGACAACAGGGTATCGCAGCCGGGGCGGTCGTTGGGGCCGAAGCAGTCCTGGGGGTGGAGCGGGGTATCGTCGCAGCCGTCGTTGTAGGCCCAGGTGTGCGAAAGGCTGTAGATATGGCCGATTTCGTGGTTGAGCACGCCGCGAAAATCCCAGTAGCTGAGCTTGGGGTTTTCGTAGGGGCCGGCCATTTTTACGGCGGCGCCCAGCGCCACGCCTACCCCGCCAGGCTGGTAAGTAGCAGAAACCACGCTATCGGGGTGGTGGGGCATGATAAAGATATTGAGTACGGTATCAAGCTGTGTGCCGTAGCGTTGTATCACCTTGCGATCAAACAGGTTGGCGTTTTTGCCTTTGTGGACGTAATAGCACAATTCGTCGTCGTAGTGGAAGTAGATGCCCTCGTCGCCGGGATTATCGGGGCGACCGGCAAGCACCATGCGGTATTGGGTAGGAAAAACCGGCGTGTTGTTGCGGCGGGGCAGCAGCATTTTGGCGTTTTTTGCCAGGTCGTAGTTGACAGCATGCAGCAGGCCTTTGGTGAATTTCCTGGCTTCTTCGCCTTTGTAATTGCTAAGGCTGTCGCTCGAGTTCACCCAGTGTATGTTTACCCTTATGTATTTAATAGGGGTATGATCGAGATGCAGTGTGTCGGGAATGTAGGCCTGGTAGTTGCTGCAGGGATCGCGTTTGCCAAGGCCGGCGGTATTCGCCTGATCGTATGACGATGGCCTTGTCAGGTCAGAGGAGGTGTAAAAACGAGTGCTCAGTTGGGGTGTGCAAGCTGCCCCGAAAAGAGCATACACTACTAATAATCGACAAATGTGCCACGTATTTTTCATAGGTAAAATTGACTATGCGACTATGCGACTGTGCGACTGTGCGACTGTGCGACTGTGCAACTGTGCGACTGTGCGACTGTGCGACTGTGCGACTGTGCGACTGTGCGACTGTGCGAACATAAACGTACAAGATACGAGAAGTTCCCCCGATCGTAAAGTCGTAAAGTCGCAAAGTCATTACTCTGCCTGAATCCTTTCGGGGCAACTGTACACATTAAAACGCTCGTCGCGTAAAAAACCGATAAGCGTCATGCCGGACTCTTCGGCCAATTCGACCGCGAGGCTCGAAGGCGCGCCTACGGCGGCCAGGATCGGGATGCCCGCCATTGCGCATTTCTGTACGAGTTCAAAACCTGCTCTTCCGCTAACCAGTATGATATGACTGCGCAGGGGCAGCCATTGTTGCAGCATAGCGGCGCCGACGAGTTTGTCGAGGGCGTTGTGGCGGCCCACGTCTTCGCGCAAAAGCAGCATTTCCCCGGTCTCGTCAAACAACGCAGCGGCGTGGATGCCGCCGGTGGCTTCAAATACCGATTGTAAAAGGCGCTGCGCCTGGGGCAGGCGGTTGAGCACGGTCGCATCCACCTTGGGTTGTCCCGGTTGTGGATAATAACAACTTACGGCACGCACCTGTTCGATGGAGGCTTTGCCGCAGATACCGCAACTTGAAGAGGTGTAAAAATGCCGCTCTACGCGCGCCATGTCGAAGCGCACGTGGGGTCGGAGGGATACCAGCAGGCGGTTGTCGTGGAGTTCGTTGCCGGCGGTGGCGGGTATTTCCTGTATTTCGGCTACATCCTGCGCGCTGCCCAGGAGGCCTTCCGTAAGCAAAAAACCGAGGGCTAGCTCGGCATCATGGCCGGGGGTGCGCATGGTGACGGCCAGGCTGTCGGTGCGCCTATTGCCCGGCTCGCCATAACTTATTCGGATTTCCAGCGGTTCTTCCACCACGACGGCATCGGAGGCCTCGGCCAGCGCACTGCCGGGCCTTTTTTGCCAAATCCGGAGGTGGTGTATGCCTTGGTGGTGCATGTGAGTCGCTGTTGTAGGTTGTAAGTTGTAGGTTGTAGGTTGTAAGTTGTAGGTTGTAGGTTGTAGGTTGTAAGGACAATATGTTGACAAAGATAAGTGATTCGAGTTATTTACAACCTACAACCTAGAACCTACAACACCCCCTCACTTCCCCGCCTGCGGATACCCAGGAATATTCAAGCCCAGTATAATATCATGTGAAGCCATTTGCACATCGCCTGATTGTTTTACTTTCAGAATGCCATTGCCGCCGCGATTTTGGAGTCTTTTTCGCTCAGTTTCAACTAAGTTGGGATCGTCGTCAAAAACGAAATCATCGATATAGTATTCATTGTCCAGATCGGGTTCCTTGATCAGGAGGTGAATATGTTGGGGGGCTTTGCCGTTGGGGTAAGACGCGGGCCGGCCGGTATAAATGGCGTATTTGCCATCGGCGCCGGTTTTGATCCAGCCTCTAAGATGTCCGTGTTGGGTTTCCTTTTCGTCCATGCCGGCGCGGGGGGAGTAGTAGCCTTCGTCGTCGGTGTGGTAGTAGTACACGATGATGTCAGAAGCGGGTGTTTTGCCGTCGAGGTGGTAAACCGTGCCGGTAATAACGAGTTTCTGTTTTTGCTCCGTCCAGCCTATGCTCGTATCTACTGAATTGATGTCAGCGGGCATGCCTGCGTACATCAGATCGCAGTGTTCGCATCGTTCGCTGAAGGTCCTGATGGGCCTGGCAGTAGCGGTAGCGGTTGAGTTGTCCGGATTGGCAGGCTGGCCCTTGCAAGCCGGGAGGGCGAGCAGTAGCAGTGCAGGTAGGAGGTGATTTACATGGTTCATATTGTGTTGTGTTTTTGGACTGTACGACTGTACTGGACTTTGGACGGTAATCGCCCAAGAGCTACGTCTATATAATGTCCAAAAGAAAAAAGGGGTAAATAGTAAAAAAAGGCAGAAAAGGTTAGTTAATTAAATGTGTGAAAGAAAAAACCAACCAATTCTGCCTAGCTCTTACGAAAATAGCTAAGCGCCATTCCAAAGCCTTAGCTAATGTAGTGATGGCTTTGTCGAGTCAAAAG